>OBXX01000004.1_pt1 | contig 288162 bp, 284 predicted proteins | sample 1495441 | NCBI WGS metagenome assembly OBXX01 (sample SAMEA2580168, study PRJEB22360) | human gut metagenome | biome: human gut; feature: human-associated habitat; material: faeces | place: Denmark | collected 2008/2010 | reverse complement strand
TATACCCTTTTCCTTTAAATATAGTACTACTGCTAACTCCTAACAGTCCTTCCAGTACTGAGGCATTGGCTTTCAACGCCTCACTTAATTCCATCTTTTCCATAATATTTTTTATTTACCAGTTTCCAAATTGTTTTTCTTATAATCCTGCCATGAGTCGGCGAGCTGCCCCACCGAAGCGGAAGTGTAGAGGTCAAGTATATGAATCTCGTCATCGGCAAGCTCCACAAGCTCGTTCCGATAGATCTTCTCCGCAAGCACGTGCGCCGGAAGACCGGGCACGTTCCTGTAAATGCCGTCAGCAATATCCTTACGGATATCCGCTATCACCATATCCTGTCTGTCTATCCCCGTGAACAGGGGAAATTTTGTAAAATCAACTTTCATAATATTCTTAATTAAATACTGTTATCCGCAATAAAACATAACCCAATAATTGCCCATACATTTAACGAATCCGGACGCATAATCCAGATCAATGGAGGACATCTCTTTTCCTCCGGGGGCAGGCAGGATGCGCCCGCCTGTCAGTCTTACCCCGCCGCTCATACGTTTGAAGTATATGGTATGTCCCGGAACATCCGGAGGAAGTGTCACTTCTATATTACCCGTATTAATAAACATCACATTGTCATCATTGTTATTCAGGGAAGTGCTGACGGATATGTTCCTCCAGTTCCCCACTATGCCATGAAGAGACACATAACTGTCATTGTTCGGATGAAGGAAAATGTTACCCCCCTCCACGAACAGAGGAATGCTCAGGGTCTTGATGTGCATCCCGATCATGGCATTCGGACTCTGTATGTCAATTCCGGCATCATACGATATCCCTTCGATTGTGACAAATTTCGTGTTCCCTCCGATTTTTACACGTGCAAATGTCCTTTCGTTATAAAACTCTATCTGTCCGGCGGATAGGTTGAAACCGACATGGGAATCCGTCCCCTCATAAAGAGTTTTTGAGGACAACATACCGGAATCTATGGAAAACGGACCGATACGTCCGCTATCCGCCGTGATTTTTCCGCTGATATCCACATTGACCGCCCTGATACCGTCCGCATCAATCATGGACGCCTTGATCTTCTCGGTCAGCAACAGCTTGGTGGCGATAAAAGTCCAGCTCTGTGCTACCTCCCAGTATTTTATTTTTCCCGAAGCCACATTCTGTTTGGGGGTTTCCGTCGATACCGACGTATGCGAACGGATGCACAGGTACAGCAGGTTGTCATAAAGTACAATGTCGTAAAACTGCTGCCCTTGCTTGCCCTCCAGGTAAGACACAGACGCCTCCCATACACGCATACGCATGCGCGCCCCCTTATCTCCCTTGTCACCTTTTGGAGCAAAACTGACCTGTCCGGTTCTAGTCACCAACGGCATATCACCTCCTTATTCCTTGGTTGTGATGGTCCATGCCACGTTGCCTCCTGCCTGCTGGCACATGTCCCAAGTACACGTGCCGGAAGTGGCTGCTGTACCGGAAGTAGACGGGTTAAGGACTACTCCTGCACTGTCCATGAACACGAAATAGAAAGTCATGTCCTTGTACTTGGTGGTACTTCCACGCTTGACCAGAATGGGCTTATAGACCACCGTGTCACCACTTTCCCGGATGGTCTCGTCCTCGGGCGTGGGATTCAGGATCAAATCAAACGGATCGGACGCATCCATTACGGACTGCGTGTCCTGACCGATGAGCTTGCCGCCCTGGTACACCTCCGCCTTGAACACACCTGTCGTGTCAACCATATCGTTGGTGACGGTCAATGTCTGTGTGGTCTTTCCGCTCAGCACGCTCCACGCACCGTTGACCTGGTTGTACCACTTGTACGCCAGTCCGGTAGTGATCTCGTCACTGCCCATGCGCGCTACGGCTTTCAGAATGCAGCTCTGCCCTTTGTCCCGAAGGGTAAAATACTTGTTGTCACCGGCAATGATCGTCACATGCTTTTGGTTTCCGACCCCCTTGGTAATGGGGATGCTATAGACGAACTGGACGGTGTCGCTGGTATTCCCAACGGTCACGGTGGCTTCACCCTTGATGGTACAAGAGGCCGCTCCGCTCGCCTTGACCAGATTCTTGACGATCTGCAATCCGTAGTAATCCGTCGTACCGGGCTGGTAAGGGATAAACTTGAAATGTCCCGTCTCACCGCCAAACGTGTTGGTGGAGACATTGCCCGAGAACTTGATCTCGACATCATTGAAATACCATTTCATGGGGGAAGGAACCACCAGCCCTTCCGCCACCCGCGAAGAGGTGAGAATGAAGGACAAGACGGGCTTGAGCGAAGCGAAATCCGGTGCGATGTTCGTCGGCGCGGACGCTTCGCCCATATACTCCTGATACAGATCTCCCTGGTTACACTGGATGGCAGGCATGTATACGCCGCCCTTTTGCGAAAATATGACCTGTCCGGTCGCGCTGGCCAAACTCATGACGCTCCTCCTTCCCCGGTCGTTTCCGTACTATCCGTGCCTTCGGAGCTTTCGGTGTTGTCCTCCCCCCAAGAGGCAGGTGTGAATACTTCGACGGGATGGTCCGTACCGTCTATCTCTTCTTTCGCCGCCTGCGGGGTCAGGCAGACGCCGCCCGCTTCCTTGGCCCTGTCAAATACCGTGTCGCCGGGGAAACGTGCCACGTCCGCCTGCCACAATAATACATTGCCATCCGCTGTCCTGTTGCGGATATCGGTCAGATGCAACCGGTCGGCAACCTCCTTCGTTACTTTAATGTAAAATGCCATAATTCTATTGTTTTTAATGTTATCCAAATTTTCTTACTACTACCGCCTTGCCCCCCTGTGTGAGCACCTTGCCGCCTTGTGTCAGCGCCACGTAAGGGCCTCTGTCCTCCACCTCCAGCTTTAACATCATGCCGTTGCTGAAAGGTATCCTGGGAGAGTATCCGTCGGCAACCTTGGCATATCCGGCATCTCCGCTCTTCTTGACGTACCAGTGGCAGTTAAACATGGCGGATGGATTCGGGATAACCCCCATGGTATCCCGAATGACGGGTCTGGGAAAGATGGCGTAAGTCCCATCCGGAACACCCGTAGGTACGCCCTCCCAGTCGGCTTCAATCTTCGGAATCCTGCGGCGTATCACCGTAGAGACTGCCGGGTCCGATGTGCCCGGGGTTGATGCCGGAGTCCCGGAAGCCGCATAGGTGGCCTTGCAGACAATCGTGATGTCATCACCTATATAATTGCGGTCAATCTTATATACATTCTTGTTCAGTGATACAAACTCCCAGTCGTTGTCACCCGCTCCTGTGGTTATCGCCTCCAGCGCTCCCGTAGACAACAGACGGTACCAGAAGAACTTGCATTTGCCCGTAGCCGTCACGTCCGTGTCGCCTACCATCAGTTTAGCCGTGATGGTCTGTGCGGTGATGTCACGCACCGGGTTCCAGTCCAGCGTGGACGGGCTGTCTATCGTCAATACGGGGATCGCATCCGTACCGTCAACCGCGCGGACAAGACAGCTCATCTGAAAAGTAAACAGCTGTCCGGTACGTGTGTCGGCATATTCCGCGTAAAACTCCAGCGTGACGGGTTTTAGGACGGTGACATTTTTTTTCATTGTGATCTGTCCCTTGCTGTCACCGGACTCCGTAATGCTGTAGCCTGTGTTTGTCGATGTGATAAGTGTGCGTGTGGTTCCGATGCGCTCGTACCACTTCATGTTGGTCAGCCTGGAGTTGACCGCCCCGATTTTAGTCACCGCTTCCGGATCGGTGGCGTTGCACCGCGGAAACAGGACCAGCGGTGTCAGCGTATAGTCCGGAGTGTATTCAGCTTTGTCAGCCTGGTAGACCTGTATGTCCGGCACGCTGCCCACCACCTCGATGTTACAACTGGTTTGTAACAGCCGGTAGTTGATTTCTATTTTTCGTTGCTTTGTTGCCATTGTATAAAACCATTTTAAAATGTTACAAAATTCTCCGCCACTTCAAACTGCTGCCCGTCACGCAATAACGCCTGTGCTTTAAACGTACACACCCGCATGTTGGTATAATTCGGTCCGAGATCATCTATCGTCAGAGGAAGATTTTTCCCGGCGCCGGCACGCTTCACCGCCCATGCGTTATCTTCTGATACATTCCCGGTATCACGCGTCCAGCTCACATCAGCGTCAAGTATATGATCTGTCACGTCACGGTTGTACAGCTTGCCGGTAATATATAACGTTGTGGAAAAAGTCTCGATATCAAAATACCACCCCTTTGTGCTGCCGATCTCTATCGTAAATTCCGGGTTCCCTTCCAGCATCGCCCATCCGGCCGCCGCATATTGCGGTTCGTCGGCTGTTCCCGTCATCAGGCACTTCCATTTGCAGCCGTAGTGCCAAACCGTGTCCGCCCGCTCCTGCGTATTGGTGTAAGGATTGTCAGAGGACGCGACTTCGGCCGACCAAAAGCCACGGTCCACCAGTTCCTGTACGGGCAGTCCCTGCCAGTCCACCCGGTAAAGTTCACCGAAGATGCCGGCACGGGCGAATATGTACGAGTGCTTATAGTTGACGGGGAGATTGTCAAACAAATCCAAATTGGGCAAACGCCCCAATATCATGTAATAGTTGTTCTGTTCCAAGACAGGCTTCGTTACTCCTTCCAGCCAGACAAGACATTTATCCGTGGTGGCGGACAAATACCAGTAGCTTTGCCTGTCCTCATTGAAGGCGTTTCCTCTTCTGGTAATGATCGTCAACTCTGTGGGAGGATAGTTTTTACCGCCCGGCACCTCACTGTCCGGGTATGACAACACCGAGATGGAGTTGGCCGGGACATTCTTGGACAGCACGCGCATCCACGAGGCGTAATACTCCCCCGTTGAAAAGAGGTTGTTTACAATCCCGTACACTATATCACCCTCCTGGAATGCGGTGAAGTCATTCTCCCAGCGCTTGCGCAATTTCAGGGTATAAGTTCCGTCGCTCTCTAAAGCCACGGACTCAATGACTCCGTTCTCGGAATATGAGGTGTCGCCTTCCTGTGCGTTCAGACGGTTATAGATGATTTCCTTGAACACTGCGGAGCCGCGTACCTCAAGACGCTCGAACTGACCGCGCCCGTCAGGATAGATACCGGCACCTTTACCGGCAATCATGGAGTCGATGAACTTGCCGAACTTCAATAAGAAATTTGTTCCGTCCGCTTGATCCTTACGAAGGAACATTACTAAGGAGCGCAATGCGGAATACACGTTACTATCCGTGGCCGGTGTAGAGTCATTCCTTCTTATCACATACACACCGCTGTCACCATCGCCCGTATAGGTCTGTCCCTTTAGGGTAAGGCTCTCAACCTTTTCCTCCAGCTCCCCGATACGAGAATAGGCGGCGGTTTCCCCGACAGTATATATAGGGGAATCATAAGCTAAATCAAGATTGAATTCAAATCCGATAACCCTTGACTGTCTTCCGTTCTCGAAATAAGCCTTGTTGATAAGGTTGACCTTTTGACCGATGCTATAGAAATTATGAACGCCATCCTCACGGTATGCGTCATTTGACATCATCGTGCAGCCATAGGTACTCGGGTCTATCTTGGATTTGGCAGCGTACTTTTCAGTCTTTTCCTTCAGCTCCTGCTCGGCGGCATCCACAAGCCCAAGTTCGGTTATTTTCGTGCTGTCCCAGCCGGAAAGCACATATTCATCTCCATCCTGGGGAAAGAGTACATCACCGGGAAGCGGTCTGCCATAGTCCTCATTCCTGACTATCTCCCAAAGCTGTGCCTCAGGGTTCCATCCGCCATCCTCCAATTTCTCCGGCTTTCCCTCAGGATTGAACTTCACGGCGAACTCCAAACCGTTGAGAAGCCCGGACGCGAAACGTATCCTCAGCTCCTGACCGGGGAGGATATATTTCTCGGAAAAGTTAACACCCGTGTCCCTAAAGCGGTAGGCATTCCATTTTTCCTCGGTGGTTGTACCGTCCTCATTCTCCACCTTGTCCGTCACTTCGATAGTGGTGACATCCGACATGATGCCCGTTCTTCGGGGATAGACTTCATCGAAGATAACCACCTGCTCGACGGCTTCCTCGGTAGTCATATCAGGATAAGCGTCAATGTAAGGAGTGCCTTCGGGAAGCATCAGCCTGCGCTGCACCACGCCGTTCACAACCACGGTCTCGTCAATGGGGCGGTAGTCTGCCGGTATGTTACGGGTGGAACCAAAAGCGTAGATACGGGTGGCATAGGTGGACTGGGATTCTGACTGTGACATTTCCTGCACGTTTTTCCCGATCTCGAAATCCACCGCGTCACCGGACTCACAACGCCCGAAATGGATGATGTTTTCAGTCACCCAACATTCGCAATCCCATTTCTTCGCCATCTCAAAACAAGCGTCAAGGATGTTGATGTTGTCGTAACTCATCAACTGGGACTTGTTTTCGACTGTACTGTCAATGGAGAAAACAAAATCCTGTCCTTTGTATGTGTAACCAAGAGCTTTCAGATTTCTAAGGACTATACCGGCTTGTACGTCAAGCGGGGCGGTCAGGTTCCAGGACGCCTCCTGTCCGGTCGTCTCCGGGGTATATTTGAAGATTTTGTTTTTCCATTTCCAGTAATAGGCATCAAGTCTTAATTCGTAATCGTAGCCGGCGGTATTGGTGTTGAATGCGGGCTTCTGCAAGTCGCACACCTCGAACAATCCGAAGTTACATTCCACGTATGAGCCAAGTTTGAAATATATGGGATTATCCAAGGAGAACTTTAACATGATGTAATCCTCCTTCATCAGAGTGAACTTACGCTTGCAGCCTTCATTGATCAGAGTTGTAAGCTGGATAGCACCGGATATGTCTTTGATGTCGATTTGTTCCATGTCTTCAAAGTTCGGGGATAAAAAAAAGAGTGCCCAATTTTGAGCACTCACATACACGACAATAAAACCAATGTCGTGAATTAGCTTCTGTTTGCCGGATTTGGCTCGTTAAACTTGGCTGAAATTTTTCCGAAAGTTCGGTCTAAACTCTGTGCGTAAGTGACACTCTTGCCAGTATAAATAAGATGGTAAACCTCGCTACTATTAGCAGGAATCTGAATATCAACCACACCTTTATACAGCTCATCAAAGAAAGCTTTCTTCTTTGCTTGATAATCAGACTGAGAATTACTCTCGATAGTGAACGAAAGAGTTATTTCCCTCTCATCGACTTTAGGATTATTGATTATTACCCGTTTCCCATGTTCAAGTCGGCTTTTGTTCTCAATAAAATCCTTCATGGGAGCGGATGCCCCAATAACATCAAGAAACCCCTCTCCCATTCTCACACCCCATGTTGTATAAGCGTTTTCGCCATTAATTAATAATTCATCCATAGACTATAATTTTGCTGTATTCTTTTTAACTTCTGCTATATCTCTTTGCATCTGTTGAATAGGTTTGACGATTGCCCCTGTATTTTCTGAAATCTGTACCAGTTCAAGATAAGATTGCGCTATCAAATTCCTCGTATCATCAGCAATATTTCTTGTTTCCGTATTTATGGAAAGTAGAGCATCTGCTTTTACTGTCAGTAGATTAAGTGATTGAGATTGAATAATATTCTGATTTTTTATTTCTTCTCCTGCAATCTGCAATGCTGTAAACCTACCGTTCAACTCTTCGCCAGTATCTTGACTCATTGCCTGAAAACCTTTGGATGAAGCTGACTGGGATGTTGATTCTTGCGAAATCTTGTCATATCCGGTTGCTGCGGCAAGCTCGTCACGGAGCTTCATGGCTTCGTCCACCATTTCGTTCCAACCCATAAAATCACCGTCACCATTCAGCAGTTTATCCATTTCATCAGAATCCAATGTACCGTCATTTTTCATGGAATTGCCGAATCTGTCATACCATGCTCTCAGTTTGTCACTAAACTGTTCACCAATGGCATTTGACAGCATCGCCTGCATGAAATATTTGGATATGTCATCAGCAAAATCCTCCGCACTCTTCTCCATATCCATCAGACTGCTTATAAAACTGTCATACATGGAATCGAATGACATTCCGATCAGGCCCTCATAAAGACTGTCGGTCAGTTCTTCCAGTTTTCCTGCCTGCTCTATATAATCATCCAGCTTGTCGGTAACACGCTCACCGTAACCTCCCTTACCGGAAGATTCCATGATATCCCATAACCATACGTCCGACCGTAGAGCCTTCATCTGTTCGGGGGTCAGATTCCACAAGGAATCGGTGCCGGAGAAATCCTGCATGCCGGTAGCTTTTCTTGCGTGTTCCAGCATTTCATCCGTCCATTTCAGATAATGCTGCCAGCTGCCGTGGCTCTTATGATATCCGGCTTGCTCCTTTGCTATTTGCAGATAGTTTTTATTGACTTCCTCCTGATACTTTACAGCTTCCCTGTAAGATTCAACCGATTTCATTCCCTTGCTTGCCTTCATCTCGTCAGTCAGATCCTCGATGGCCGTTTGCAAAGTTTCATTCCTGTCCGTCAGCCTGTCTATCGTTTCCTGTACTTCCTTGGCGTTTCCACCTATTCCAAACAGGGAGTTGAAGCCTCCGAATGAGATTGCGTTCAGGATGTTTCCTATGCCGTTCCTCAATGACTTGCCGATTGTGACAAACAAATCCCCTGACAAGACATCACCGATAATTCCACTGACAGCGTTCAGAACAGCATCAAGCAGACCACCGACAAGATCACTTAATCCGTCTTTGAGTACGTCAATGATGGACAGAATCCATCCGACAATGGGAACCTCCTTAAGAGATTCTGACGTTTTTCCTATGACATCCTTGAATCCGTTCACGGTTTTGATAATTCCGCTATATGCGTTATACAATCCACCGGATGAAATCTGCTGCAAGCCTCCCAACAAATTTTCCATGCTTGCTTTCAGTCTGGTGGCGGTATCAGTCACATTACGCTGGGCCTGATTGGCGATATCAGTCTGTGTCTTCACATTGGCGGATGCAATGTCAGCATTCTGCCGTGCTGTTTCAAGAGCGTTTGCTGCGGCTTGTTTCTCACTTTCCGTTCCGCCCTTCTGCGCTTTGGTGTAATCATCCTGTGATTTCTTTAGTCTTTCCAAAGCAGCTGTTTCAATCCCTATGGCACTGATACGATTCTGTTCTACTATTTGATAGGCTTTTACATCCTCTCCAAGTTTCTTGAAGTTGACTCCACTTGTACCACCCAAAGACTTTTCCATCTGGCTGATGGCGTCAATCAATGATTTCTGGCTTGCCTGATCGGAGTTCTTGAACTTGTCAGTCCGTACATATTTTTTCGCTTCGTCCAAGGCGGGCTTTATCATGTCGGAAAACATGGAACCAAACTCACCGAACACAGTAACCCAATCTATATTGGCTTTTATGGCTTCTGTTTCCTTGTTCTGTATGGCAACATCACGTTGTTTCTCCAGTAACTTTACTTGTGCACTATTAACACCGTTTTCTTCCTGTGCTTTCCTTATTTTTTCCGCATACTCTTGGGCGATAGCCAATTTCTGCTGCTGGAACGTGCCATATTCTTTCAAGTAGTCGTTCAAAGCCTGTTGTTCGGCTTTCAGCTGTCCTTCAGTTACATCGGAAATATCTTTATCTCTCATACTTTCGGCATTGGTATAAGCTTCTGAAATTTTCTGTGCCTGCTTGTCGGTCAGCTTACCGTTACCGGCTTTGCTCCATTCTTCCTCCTGTTTTCTTATCGCATCAATCTGTTTCTGATAATCAAGGTCAATCTGTTTCAACTTCTTTTCCGTGCCTTCTCTCATCAGGTTGATTTCATCCTGTTGGTTCTGACGGTGAAGTGAAAGAAGTTGTTCGGCTGTCTTTTGCTGTTCTTTCTTCTGTTTTTCAGAAGCCTTTTCTTGTTTGGATAAAGCACTACCGGTAATACCACCTAAATCTTTGTATGCTTTTTCGGTAGTTTCTTCTTGTTTCTTAGCCTCTTCATACTGTTTTGAGGTAAACTTGGATTTGTCCTTTTCTATTTCAGAGAGTTTCTTTTTAGCATCCTCCCAGTCTTTCTTCGCTTTTTCGTAGTCCTGTTTGTAAGTGGTTTTATTCTTCTCTGAATCAATTCGGGTTTGCTTGGCAGACTTTGCTGTGTCTATAAGTGTTTTTATGTCTTTCACATTATAGATTGCTTCATCGGACAAAGTGCCCTGTACATCAATAGGTAAACGGAATTTCACAGTACCGTTTTCACCCTTTCCTTTGATACGCTTTTCTAACTCAGAGATGTAGCGGTCAAACTCACTAATATCAACATCTTTAAGATTGGAAATGAACTGTTCAGAGATACCTTTCCCTTTTTCTTGCAGCATGACATCCCTGTCTGCATATAATTTTTCAAGTTTTTTCTTAGATTCACGTGCAGCTTGTGTTCCTTGCTTCATTGTTATATTAAATTCTTCTGCCGCTATTTGCTTATTTAACTCTGTGAATCTCTTTGTTTGTTCTTCTCCGGCACGTTTCGCATCCTCTTCCGCTATCTGTTGCTTTAGTTTAAGAATGTCTGCAAGTTTGATTGTCTCAATATCGTATTGAGCAAATATTTCACGGTATTCCTTCCGTAATTCCGCTAAACTTTCTCCCCTTTGTAAATCGGTCAATGCAATATCACGGGAACTTTGGATAAGACCATCTATTTTTCGTTTGCGCTCATCCTCAAGTTTCTTAGCTTCCTCTTGCCGCTCGTTAAACCTTCTCTGAGCCTTTTCAGCTTCGGTTGCCGAATCATAGAAAGTCCACATAGCCGCACCAAGTCCCACAACGGCAGTAGCTAATAAAACATAAGGATTGGTAAGCATAGCAGCGTTTAAAGCTAACTGCGCCTTTCGAGCCAATATACGAGCATTAGTAAGTCCAATCTCCACAAGAGTATGTTTACTTTCGGCAGCAGTAACAAGCATCACTGCGGTCCGGTATGTACCATAAGTAACCACTAATCCAGCCAAGATCTTACCTACTGTTTCATAATTCTGAATCAACGAAGTTGTCATTTGAATACCGTCCATGATAACACTTTCCGACTTTGTTCCCAATTCGTTAAACACGGAATCCAAAGCATCCTGCATCATAGACAACTGACCATTGATAGTCTTTGAAGCATTCTCAGACATATTATAGAACTTACCACCTGCGGAAGTTGCATCAATGAATGCCTGTTGAACCATTTCAGCGGAAACAGCACCTTTGGACATTTCATCTTTCAAAGTTGCGATAGATTTTCCGGTCTTTTCGGAGATAATCTGTAACGGGTTGAATCCAGCGTTTATCATTTGATTCAAATCCTGCCCCATAAGTTTACCCGCTGCTGACATCTGTGAAAATGCCAAAGTTAGCGAATTGAACTTACTGGATTCCCCCATAGAAATATCACTAATGGCTTTCAAGTATTTGATAGTGTCTTCTGCTTGTATGTTAAATCCAAGCATCATCTTTTCTGCTCCAACCATATCTGACATAGTAAGTGGAGAAATCTTAGCCAGCTCCTTGATTTGCGGAATCAGTTGTCCTGCCATATCCTTTCCAACCATAGTCTCAATAGCGGTCTGCATGGATTGAAATTCTCCACGAACACGAATCATTTCAGAACCTAATGCCTTTAATACTCCAGCACCACCAATAACCGCCAATGCTTTCTTCCAAGAAATAGCGATACCGTTGTTACTCTCTACGATTTCCTTAGCATTATCATTGTAAAGGGCGTATTCATCCCGAAGCTTCTTTACGGAAAGGCGCGCTTCGGCTTGTTGTTGGGTTAATCCAAATAAAGCTGCCTTTTCTTCATCAAGAGCTTTGCGGGCAGCATTGTATTCTTCTAACTTGCTATTTGCTGATAACGGATTCCTTTTCAATGCTATACGATAAGCATCCCCAAGTCGTTTTACATCCGCTTCAATATCCTTAACTACCGCTTTTTGAGCAAGAATCTTCTCTGTGAATCCATTCACGGCCTGGGAAGCATCGAAGATTTTCCTTTTGAATCCCGTTTCCATCTCCGCTCCAGCTTTGGCTGCATTAGTCACCAACTCATCCAATCTTTGGTTGGATGCAGCAAGTTGGGCATTCAAAGCCTTGAAAGCAGCAGGAAACTGCGTGCCATCCATGCTCATTAACTCCTGCTTTAATTTTGCAATTTCATTACGAAGTCTTACAACTTCTTCCCAGTCACTACCTATCTTAAAATATAATTTTGCCATATCTATTTCTTTTTCCTACGATTAGCCAATTCCTTACCACTGATTCTATTCACCTTCTGACCACCATATACTGCGCGTAATTTATCCCGTTGCATCATCAGCAGATTCCGATAAGGGATAATCTCAAACACTTCTGTATAACTCAGATGCAGCGTGTCAATCAAATGGGCTATCTGCCCGAAGAACGTTGTGTTTCCTACTGTTTCGGTCTTGCTGCCAGCATCGACACGTTCCTCATCGAGCTGACACACTGAAAAGCCGAAATATCCATCATAGAGAAACAGACTTTCAAGGCATCTTTGACTTCTTCAAAAGTGCCGTTCTCCAATTCTTTGACCAAACTATCATTCCCGCAGATGAAGCATGAAATACCTTTCAGCATATCTTCAGTAGCTTCAGGAAGCTCTTTAATAGCTTCCATGACATTATCTCCAGTCATGCCGATATTGGAAAAATGATGAATGGCACGACAGATAATTTTAATTGTAGGAGGTTTAATGGTATAAACCATCCCTCCTATCTCCACATTCATGAAATCCAGCCCTAACAAAGCATCAGAAACCGTTTTTGCTGCTTGATTCATATTCTTAAACTAAAAGGGGGAATGGTATATATCCATCCCCCGGTTATCACTCTTGTGCTTTTACCAATGTTATCTCTTTTTTAAGAGTGGTATCAACTTCAGAAGGAGTGGTTTTAATATCTCCTGACTGAGTGACGTACCCCACTTTCGACACTTCATAGTGAACGGTAGCCCCAGCATTCACCTGCTTTGACTTGACCGTTACACCGTCCAGCTTTACGGTCGCATCGGAAGGAGTAGGTACAATGGTTACTGTAGTTCATGCCTGCAAAGCTTTAATCTGCCCCTCTTCGTAGTTATACTCAGAAGAAACGCCTTCAATTCCCGGTTCCTGCACCAAGCCTTTTACAGCGATTGCAATTGCCTTATCCGTATTGGCTTCACGGGAAACAATACGGCATTTTGGGAAGATGAACCAGACATCATCATCGGTCAGACAGAACAATGCTTTGTTGATAATAACTTTATCCAAAGCACGCTTCCAACCCACATCTTTAGATGTTGCCTGAATAACATCGCCACCCATGAACGCTTTCTTGGTCTTCCAGTCATATTGTCCGATAGAGAAAGCGGGCGATACTTCTCCCGGCACATCATCGTAACGGTAATTCTTTCCCGTTAATTGGTTCTTGTACCCAGTGACGGAGGCTTCCGTTTCCTCAATCTGCCACGTTTCCCCGTGTACATTCAAAACCTCATCTTTCGCTTTGATAGCGGCTTGAATCAAAGTCTTTGCGATTTCGGGGGTAATGTCTGCCGTTACCTTATCAATATCGGCAAACAAGATTCTTTTTATTCCTACTGCTGAAATCATAATCTTATAGTTTTACATTTATTACTTCAAATAAAATTCTCACATTCACGTAATGGCATTTCAAAGCTGTATCCGCTTCCGTGCCAATTGATTCGATAGAGTAACGATAGGTTGTACCGTCATAGGTGCTTACTACATCATCAAGCAGCTTGCCAGCCTTTCTTTCAAGTTCGTTAAGCCGGATTGTGTTCGCTTCATTCTCGCTTAAATTGGGTACACATAGATTCACTTCTGCGAAAGATTTCTTCCAATACTTTCCCGGCTGTTGTTTCTTCGTGTGGATAACGATTCTTTCAGAGGTCAATTCACCCGTCAGTGTTTCTCCTGCTGGCACTATACCTATCCCGAAAGCCTTGCAATTCCGGTAGAGGATGTTTCCTATGTCGGTGGTTACTATCATTCCACAATCTCCCAATCTTCTGCAAATACATCACTGATAGACGGAACCCATGAATCAGCGCGTCCGGTATTCTCGTTGTAGATAAGACACTGGCTTGTATAGTCAATAAATCCCTTACCTTTCAGAATAAGGTCTTTTGCCGATTGGGGAAGCGATTGCATCTTAGGGATGATGTCGCTTTCGATATGAGCTGGCACTTGTTTGAATACCATCAAACCTTTACCGTTCCAACCACTTCTACGAACAGCCCCACCTTGTTTTAACACTTCGATAGCATCACCGAAACAGATAGGAGTTTCTTCCTTGACTTCTCGATATGATTCTTCAAACAGTTTTTTGGGTGACCAACTTTCATAGCCATATTCAGTACGAGTGTGATATCCTAGTTTATAAGACTCATTCTCTTCTATTTCACTTTTTACCAAGCCTTTACTGCAAGCTTCACCCAATGTCATAGGTTCTGCTTCAATCTGTTTTGTTCCAATGTACTTTTTCATTTTTCAAATTCTTCTTTTAATCGTTTCTCCGCATATAAAGCAGCACTACTCAAAACATCATACCCTTTAGATTCTACGAATGATGCGTATTCCGCTTCGTTTTTCAATGTCAAACCGTCTTTATCGACATCGTAATCATTGGACGTTCTCAAAGTGAGTGTATGGTCTTGATAATCCCCATGTTCCTCTGCGTACTTCACGGCTTCATCGCCTACATCAATCATCTTCTTTTCGACCTCCCATTCTCCTTCATCGAAAAAGGAGTCGACATCTGAGAAATCGAAATCTACATCCATAATTCCGAGTAGTTAAAGTAGTTTGTACTCTTCACTGTATAAACTTCGCCTTGACCTCTTACGCTATCACCATCCATGCAACGTACTTCATCACCAGCCTTGACAGTAATTCTCTTCTCGCATACCACATGATAATTCGGACGATACACAGAGCCGTTATCAGATGAAAACTCTTTGGTAGTGTTATCATCACAACGGCATTTGCACACCTCCTGCCAGCTTTCACCACCTGTTCCGGGAATAGGTCTGCCAAACTCATCCTTATCCATTGGGGTGATAACTTTTACCTGCAATATGTGTGGAGCGAATATCATAAGAAAGTCACTTTAGGTTTGTTACCCAGTTCGTCTTTCAAACCGTACCGCTTGCACAGAAATGAATAGTAATCCTTAATGCCTTGAATGTTCCAAGACATAGAAAAACCGCTTTCGCTGATGGAAGTGGCACGAAGCAATAGAGAGGGGATGAACTTCGCAATTGCCACCGACACCCGTGTTTGGCAATCCTCGTTCATCTCACCCCCTCCGCTTATCTTTGCGTTCAGACATATATCGAAAAGGTCAGCCTCCGACAAGTTAACGCCGAAGGTCTGAAACTTCTGTAATATATAATCGTTTACTGTCATGCGTTCATCTCACTCAAATCGAAGTTCACAATCAGGTTCGGGTTCGCAATCTGCGGAATCCATTCGGCTGTGTATTCCAGATAGCGACCATTGCCGTCCTTGTAACCTGAAATCAGCATATCGCCATCTGCCTGAGTGTAATTACGTCCCGGTACACCATCCACAGCTTCATAAGGAGTGTGGAAGCGCATATAACCGATTTTATCCTGCGGAAGCAGGGAAATACGACCATCTGCATAAATGGGGATATTCTTACCTGTTTGGTCTACCACATAATCTTCCTTGATTTCAATAGCCGGAAGTCCGATACCTGTAAAAATGGTAGAAGCCAGTTGCGAGGTGATAAGCCCGGTAGACATATACATTTCATTGCCTGTAAGCTGCATTTTGAACTTATCTCCAAATTCACTTGAACCGATAATATTCTTGATGAATGTGCCACGGCTCATAATCATCTTGGGGAATGTGCCGTAAATAGATTTCAGCTCATTCAGTTTCTGCTGCAAGTAAGTGACGAAATAGTCTTTATCCTCTGTGTCCGGCTTGATAAACTTAAACGGCAAGTCGATGTTCAATAAGTCAATTCCTCCGGCATTGTCGTCCTTGTTCTTCACGCTTGCTGCTCCAGTCATCAACAGAGAGCCTACGATAATGTCCATACGCTTGTGCGGTGCCAGCAATACCTGACGGTAATCGTCATAGATGAAGTCCACGATGTCACGCATGGCTGCTTTCTGGTCTTCCGGTTTGGCGGCATTATACTTATCTATCAAGTCCTGCAAGTCAGACAAACGGTCGATTGAGATTTGATAGCGGTCACCCAAATAGGCAATCTCACCATATCCGGAACCGATATTCCTGCGTTCACGGATAGGCTTTTCGCCATAACGGGAGTTGATGGAACCAGCCATCACGCCAGTAACCTGACCGATGTAGTCTTTAAATACACGAGTAGTAGTCCTACGGAAGCCCAAATACTGCTGCCAATAAATTGTGTCCTTTCTTGTCTTGAGGACACGCTGAATCACTGCATTTACAATGTTCGGGTCATTAAACAATGTATGAATAGTTAGCATCATATATTAGTCCTCCTTTCTTTATTTTGCCATTATACCTGCGTTTTTCAACGCTGTCAATAATCCGTTAAAGTTTTCTACCGACACCGTACCAGATGCATCATTCACTTTGGCTGCCTGCTTTACACCTCCAAGAGCAGAAGTCGTAGCTGCTGTTAAAGTATACTTGTTAGCTTGTGCTGCAACCCCATCCAATTTGGCTTTATCTTCCTTGCTCATCAATCCGTCCCGACTGGAAGAAGCCTTAGGAATTGATACAGTGTCTTTTTCTTGTTTGACATCCTGAGCATTAAACTGGAAGTGCGGCATATTCGCCTTGTCAATATCTGCGAAAGGCATTACCAGCTTGGTCGGTTCGATTTCAAACGCACGCATCAAAAGGGAAACCAATACTATGCCATCCTCTACCTGCTTCCTTTCATACAGAGCTGAATTTGCGATAACTTTGGGCGTTGTACCATCTGCGGCTGTCGCTTCGTAAAGAACTGTTCCAGCTTCTAGATTTTCTCCAAAGTCTGCCGCTAACGTCAGCTTATCAAAAGCTTTGTCAGCCTTGTCAATAGCGTTGATTGTCGCTCCATGCGCACCGTTACCCAAGTGCATACCTTTGTAAGCCAAAGAACGTTTCTTGATTTTCAATGTGGTATTGGAGCCTGTCGTAAACTTCTCATATACTTCCACACGGATAGCCACTTGGGATGTTTTCTTCACCAAGTCAGCTGCAATCGGTGTGAATGAGGGCAAGTACGAGCCGACAACGAGGTTGGTTGTGTCCAACTTATACGGACCTCTGCGTCTGCGTCCGGTTTCTACGTCGTAGCGTTCTTCCTGCTCAACTTCCGGTTCAAGATTATACTTAAATCCTGCTGCCATAAAATCACTGTTTTTGTTGTTCTACAATTTCTTTAGTGTCGTCTGCAATCATTTTCGCAAACGCCTGAGTCTCATTCTCCAGTTCTTTTTTTGCTGTATCTGGAGGAACTACACCCTTAAAGCCGTCATTCGCAAACTCCTGCTTCAAGTCCTTGAAGTATGCGTCCAAGTCCTCATCGTCCTTAATGGCGCATCGTTTGGCGTAGTTTTCGGGAATACCATACTCCTTTGCCTTTGCCAAAATCTGCTGGCTACGTGTTGCTTGAGCCTTTTCTGCTTCAAACTGCGTTAGCTTATCAGAAAGGTTCTTGTTGGAGTCAATTAAAGCTTGCGCCCATGCAGGCACATCGTCTTTATTCTCTTCCGTTTTGGTGGTTGTGGTAGTCTCGATTGGCTTACCGTCTTTAAGGTTATGCCTCTTCTCGTAGTTAGTCACTGCCGTTTTTGAAGCATCCCCGGCACGGAAATCACCATAGGAATTAAGCACGTCCGAAAAGCTGATACCCTCAATAATAGAGTTTACCTTTGTCTCGTCCGTTACACCCTCTGCCTTTTTAGTAGCGATTCGGGTTAAGATAGCAGTGTCCACCCCAGCGAATTTCTGTTGTAGCCCTGCTAAGATTTGTTCTAAGATTGTCATACCGTATGAATTTGATTTATAAATTTCTACGGTAAATTTCGCTATTTATAAAGAGGGTGAGAAATAATCAGATAGGTGATACACGACAATAAAACGATTGTCGTAAAATGGTATAAAAAAAGGCGTGAAACCGAATGAATCACGCCTAAAATATATCACGACAAAAACTTATACTTATACTCCCAACACTATATTTGCATCAATATTTAGCTTCCGGCTTATCTCACGAGCAACTTTCAAGGTTGGTTCACATTTACCAGATATATAATCACTTAATCGTGATGGGCTGACACCAACCAACTTTGCAAGTGATTTTTGATTAAGCCCCATTTCGTACATACGAAGTTTAAGAACATCCACAAGTGTTGGTTCTCCCAATGCAAAATGTTCTTCGGAATAATCAGCAACCAAATTAGAAAGAAGCTCCAATTCTATGCTATTTGGGTCATTCAAAGGAGTATCATCTTTCACTAATGGAAGAAGTTCCTCTACTCTTTTCACCGCCCATTCATATTGGGCTTGATTTTCTATCTTTGTCATAATCCTAAATATTAGCGCAATCTATTTTATCATATTCTTTATGAGTACCAATAAAGCGAATATACACAAACTGAATAGTGAATTTAATCACTACTACCAAACGATAGTTATTGCCTTTGATATTGAAAACATAGTGTTGATTACCTACACTATCAACGCTATTAAACGTTTTCTTAATATCGGCAAAACAGGTCCACTTGCTTCTTTTCACAATGGTAGTCCATTCTTGCAAAGCGACCTTTGAATCGGGATGGTTCTCTGCATATTCTTTTAATGCTTGTTCGGTAAATATTCTCATTGGTTACTCAATTATCGTGTGACAAAAATACATATATAATTCTATAATTCAAAATTATATTCTAATATTTATAATTTAAAAGAGCAAAAAAAATAGCGGCAACTCTTTGAAGCCACCGCTAACTATTTTTCTTATACTAAAACTATAAGTCCCGTAATTTTTCTAACTAAGAGGCGTTTTTCTTTCCCTTATCTCCGATTTGCTCATTCTTTGCTGCTTGTTCCTCTTTGATTTCTGCAAGTTCCTCTTCTACCCTATCAGCATTTCCGGCAAACATGATTCCCTCACGCGTTGACCAGATGCCACCACTGACAGCGGAAACGGCAGTGGTCACCTTATCATTCAAATCATCAATCATATATGGAACCAGTTCTGTTTCTATGTCAATGGTCTGCGATGCCTTGCTAAACTCGGTTGGATTGATAGAGCCTAAAGCGGAAACAATGAAATTTACTCTCCGCTGCAAGAACTCACCGATAACCTCACCGTGATTTTCTACCGCCATATGTGCACCCATGAACATAAAGCGGAAAGCGGTTCCTGATGCTTTGCCTACCCCCTTCAACGTCTCAAAGGATATTCTTGGAGTGTTTGACATATCATAAGCCATATTAGTGAGTGTTTCTGCTTCAAAACGTACCGTATCCGGAACTTGGTTCCACGTCAGATACTGGGCATCCGCACCTTCACCTGTAAGTTTGACCATTCTATCCTTAACCTTACCCATGAAACCCTCTACATCACCAATTAGCTTCAATAGTGGGAAGAAATGGTAGTCTATACAATCAGCATAATTGGATAATAGTTTCTCCAACCGGACCCGAAAAGTCTTTATCTTCTTGCAATAAGGTTCAGGACGATAAGCATAGAGAACCGGTAGTTTTGGGAATCCATGAGTAAAAGGAGTTCTTTCTTCATACCCTTTAGACAAATCCCATTGATAAACCATTTTGTCCGTGATAGTCATAAAGCAGGTGACCTCCGAATCATCCATGAGCTTCTTTTTATACTCACGTGAGAAAGCAATCATTTTACCTTCGTCGTTAAAGAACGGGTATAGCTTATCACCTCTGAATGGAGACCATAACACGCTTTTCAGTTTCTTGGTGGGCTTGACCTTGCCACCGAACGTAGTCTTAACTTTCTTCCAAAACTTTGCCCAAAACGAATCATCATCGGTAACATACCAATATTCTGCCGCTTCTTGTTCGGAGAGCCAGGCACGGACAATCTTCTTGTTTTGGTATTTGATTTTGTTGGATTTAAATACAGCCTTTACCGCATCCAGCAGCTTCTTTTCATCATCATCAGTCGGAATGCAATCCATAGACGGTTCTGTGCCGACCGTGAAAGCAGTTTGGATGTTCACGATATCCTGTTCCAATGGAATGGAGATACGGTTCACCGGTTCAGTCTTATACTTTGCTTCGATTTCATAAGTCTTACCCGTTTTTTCATCGAAGTGCTTCTCTGCTTCTTTTTCAAGAACCTTTCTGTCCGGATATTTCTTTTTGTCAACCATGATTTCATGTCGTTCCGGATTCCAATCATCCCAAAGTTTGCAACGGTCGGGAAGTTCAGTCTTCCTACCTTTCTTCAGGTAGTTTATCTTCTGCCCGATGTCAGGCAATGCTAATATTTCTTCTAAATTCAATGGCATAGTTTATATTTTTAATGTGTGAATATTCCTGTTAAATCTTTCGGCTTCTGAATCTTACCAAGAAGCTCACCCAATACATAGTAACGTACAGCATCTATTCCGTGATTGTCATGGTCTTCCGGTTCGTTGATATAGTTCCCGTCCTTATCCTTTGCCCAAACATACTTTCTGAACTCGCTTTGCAAGTTGTACGAGCGTTTGGTTATATAAATCTCCATATCTTTCATTTTGTCAATTCCGGCATTGATAGAGCCTGCACCTTTCTCTACGGCATATATCTTGATTCCTCCGTTGTGTATCTCTTGAATCAAACGTGGGTCTGCGCTGTCAGCAATGACTTTCAATCCCCACGGGCGAAGAGTCTTGATGATGTCAGAAGAAAGCAATCCAGTACGGTAATCCACTTCATCCAAGTAAAGGGCGTTATCAACGATACCACAACGAATGGAAGCAGACGGGTCATGCGTATAACCGAAGTCTTGCCCGAAAGCAATTTTCTTTGCCCAAGCCGGGAACTCGTCAACAATTCCCCACTTCTTGAACACAGCACCTTCTGCAACGTCAGCCCACCGGCCGATAACCACATGAGCATACTTTTCAGGATTACTCACCTTCATATCTTCCACCTCTTTCAGGAACTCAGGAGAAAGGTTATCCAAGTTATCAAAATACGTAGTATGGATATGGAGCACATTCGGATGAGTGGAAATCTGAACCTGCACACCGTCAATCTCTACCAGCTTGTGAGTTTTCTCAATGTATTTCTTGTAGATGAAGTGATTGGAATCACATGGGTTCATTATAATGATAATCCGGTTCTGAATACCCTTCTTGCGAATGGAGAGCATTATCTTGTCGAACTCATCTTCGCTTGTCCACTCTTCCGCTTCATCGCAGACAAAAGTCGTAATGCCTTGAATGGATTTCAGTTTTGCTGTCTGGTTTCCGGAAGAAGTCTTGATACCCCGAAACATGATACGGCTCTTAGTCATCTTATTGACTATGTCCGTCTTTGTGGTCTTGAAATATTTCGTGGTACCGTCCAAATCTATCTTCTCCATCATTTCGGGGATGATAGACATACCGGCAGAAACCATCGTGTAACGGGTGTAAAGAATCTGATGAACTATTTTCTCTACGGGAGTCATTTCAAAAGTCAACCGCTCAATAAAGGTAGAAGCATTGAAAGACTTTCCCGAACCACGCCCACCGGTAATAAGAATTATAAATTTTTCCTTATCCTCGTATAATGGATGGTAAATTTCTTGAGGTACTATCATTTCAGCTTGTCTTTAATCCAAGAATCAATGTTGATGCCATGCTCTATGTCTGTTGGAATATCAGCGTCTTCATCTTGTTTGCGCTCAATCTTTCTCCAATCTTCATCATGGTGGTACAGCCAAACGGACATTGCTTGCAAATTAGGAGCCAACTCGCTTTCGCTTACTTGTAATTCATCTTCGCCCGTCAAATTCCCTTCTGAATCACGGAGCTTTCTTACCACGGTGCTTTTGGTTTTTATGCCACCGAGAGCCATTGCAAGGAATTTAGCCCTTACAGTGGCATTGATTGTCGCGCGCCCACGCGCTAAGACTTCGGATATTTCGGTGTACTCACTTTTCTTTTCGCAGAATGTTTGAGGCAAAATCCCTATGGCATAAGCAATTTCCTTGTCAGTGAATCCCTTTTTGGCATACGATTCCACGAGAGAAAGAAATTCCTCGCTTGTATAATCAAACTTAGGCTTTCTTCCTCCTTTACCTTTTCTATTTTGAGATTCACTATTGCTCATATTACTTCTTTAATTTTCCACATTTCTCACATTGTTCATACCTGAACTCAGAGAACATCACACTACCTTTCCAAACATAATGATGAACACAAAACAGGTTTTGCTTTAGAACATTCCTTATCCAAAGTATAAAATCGCCAATCATAATTTTAACCGTTATTGTTACCCATATAGACACGGCGAGAAATTGGCTTGTTTCCATAGACATCAACTCCTCTTTTTGAGAAATAGCTATCTATTTTCTCAGCATATCTTCCCATTATGGATTTCGTTCTATCCCTTATGTTTCTTTGTCTTGCAGAACCTAACCCGTATTGTCTTCCAGCGTTGTACATTATTCGTCTGGACTGCTGATATAACTGGCTATGTGTTTTCTTTCTAACTCAGCTTTCCTCCCAATAATTAATCTATTCTTTCTACTTGTTCATCAAAAACTTCTCCCTTTATAAACTTCATATCTGGTTCATACCCGAACCTTTCGCAGAAAGCGGCTTTAGCTTCATAGGTATCAAAGGACAACACCACATAGGCATCCATGTTCTCGGCTTGCTTCTGTGCGTTTTCTTTCACCTGATGTTTGACCTCTTTCATGTGGGCAACCTTTTCGACACGTTCCAACTGCTTGGCGGCTTTATCGGCTTCTTTCTGTTCGGAAACTGGGACCATCATATCAGACAAAGCATCCGCAATAGAGTTTTCCTCTTCGGTCTGCAAAAGATAGTCGACACCAATCATATTCAAGTCTGCATCGGTCAGACCTGCATCTTTCCAGTCAATATCAGGAACAATACGGGCAAGAGCGTCAAAATCCCATGTCCCTTGTGCATTAGGGTTGTTCATTAGAATGTTTAACTCCTTTTCCTGCTGCTCGTCCACGTCTATGACATCAACACGAATGCGGTAGTCGTTATCGGGAAACTTTTGCAATTCGTCCATGACAGACAAACGCTGGTGCCCGCTGACTACGGTAAGACCAGTACGCTTGTTCACGACAATTCCACCGACTAAACCAAACTTCTTGATGCCACGTTTCAGTGTCTTACGTGATTCATCGGAAAGTTTTCGGGGATTATAATCCGCAAAGTGAATGGCAGAACGATTAAGTTCCACCGATTCACTCTTTATGTATTTTGATAATTCCATATTAGCCATTACTTAGACCGAAACCTCTCTGCCGAAGAGTATTCCTTTCGGCTCTTGCTATAAGATTATCACGAGATTGTTTTGCACGCCTGCTTGCAGCACTGCTACTCCATGTATTTTTTCTTCTCCAGTTAGCTTCGCTCAATCTTTCTGCCTGAGCATATATCTGTTCTCTTGTCTTTCTTTTTCTGACTCAGCAATCCTCCTTATTAATTTTGCTGATTATGATACTCCCAAAGCACTCTTTCAGCCATCGGGAAAACTCTGTAAATTCTCTGTAAATCTTGCGGGTAATTCTTCTCCATCCAAAGCATACAATCAAGATTGAAACCTACTCCCGAACTGGCTTTCAATGAATATCGAACTGGTTCGGGTAAATTGTGCTGCCTCATATAAGCAAGAATATCCTTTTGTGTCCAATCAGCCAAAGGATAAACCATACCGTTATTCTCGTAACCGTTTACCTCATACCCTTTCAACATAAGCCTACGATTCATACCATCAGCTTTTTTCATGCCCAAGAATGTATAATAAACTCCATGAGTAAGCTGCATAGCCTTTACCACATCTGCCAACTTCAATAGCTTTACTTTCGGATTTGGCACACAATACATACCGCCACGGAGAATATAAGTAAGATTCCAATGTGGTACTTGAACAAACTCTATTTTCGGATATTTGGCTTTAGTCCAGTTTATCCAACGGTTAATATGTTCCAAATTCTTGACAAAATACATGAACACGCAAACAATCCGGTCAAACTTCGGATAGACTAAATCAAGCAGAACAAGCGAATCTTTACCAAGTGATAAAAACAGTAAAGCCTCATTCGATTTTACCCGAATGAGGTCTATATATTGACTCGCTTGTTCTACTTTGTTCATAGCTAGCCACCACTTAAACCAAATGAAGTACGAAGATCACTGTAACGCTGTCTGCGTGATCCTAACTGTGTGGCACTTGCTGTACCTCTACGATTGGCAACCAATCTACCACCTGCACCATTCATATTTCTGCGAGGCCCGGCTACTCTGTTAATTCTTCTTGCGACTCTGCTTTCTAATTTTAAAAATTAAACAAATCAATCTATATGTTTTTCTAATATCTTGCCCAAAGTATAATTCATTTGTGCAGCAAGATATTCTTCGCCTTGATGTTCGTAAACAATATCATTACCGTTTTCATCTGTGAGAATAACAGCTTCTGCTGCTTTCACTTCAACGATAATATAAGGACGTTTACCTGTATATGCACCTGTCAGAAGCTTGATTGCATCGTACTTGATAGGCTTCAATTCTACCTCACCTTCTTCAGGCAGTTCTGCATCAGCCGGATATTCTTTACCGCCACATAGGTAAGTGATATACTTCTTAGCGTTAGTTGGTCTGATTTCACGGTATTCGTGGGTTTTCTTGCCTGCCAAGATTTCATCGAAATACTTCTGTTTGATGCTTAATGTAAGAATGTTCATAATCGTGTCATTTTTTTAATTAATACTCAATAGTTGCGGGGGGCTGAATCGAACAACCGACCTTCACCAAGTCAAAGTGAAAAGCTACCACTGCTACACCCCGCGATAGTACCCCAAAGGTACTACCACAACCAAAGATAACGAAATATCTTCAATCGTTATACACGACAATCGGCTTATTGTCGTGAACTAAGCCATTTATCCCGTCTTTCTCTACACGCCTCTAAGGTAGGCGCACAACAAGCAAAGAGTTCACCACTTTCAGTACGGTAATCGTACTGGTACATTCTCACTCTCTTACCTCTCAACCTGGTGTTGTAGGTGGTGTAATTCTCTTTACCGGGCTGGCATACGCTGCAACCTCTTTCGTCGTTAATTGAGTTCATAATTAAATCCCCATTTTACTAATTATTTTCTGACTGATTTTTTCTGCAACCATAGTTTTCAGCTCTTCAATATCAAGAAGGGGCACAATGATATTTGCATCAAATTCTTTGGCTACATTCTTTGCAACTGCTCTAACAAATGTGCCGTCTTGTATTGATTTGCTTACGCTTTTGCCTATTCTTCTTGTTACTTCTGCATTTACTATCTGCTCAATATTGAGGCTTTTTACAGCATCACTGACAGCTTTAGACATTGCATTATTCAATGCCACACTGTCTACATCAAGTTCTAACGTACAATTACCTTTCATTTATAATCTATATTTAATGTTTCGCATTCAATTTTTCACATTCAATCTTTCTTCACTCGTATAAGCCACTACAAGCCCAGTTTCATCATGCTGTATGGTGATGTACTTCTCGCCTCTCTCTATGGTAGAAAAGTCGTATGGTGTACATAGCTTACCCAATACCTTGCCCAGTTGTTTCATTAGTGGGGCTTCAGGGCTGATAACTAAAACTAAATCCGCTTTCATAATCGTGTATATTGTGGTAGCCATAAGGCTACCGGATTAGAACTCAACCAATATCAATCTTTCTAAAGAACCTGATGCTTTCACCCACATATGATTATGTCCGAAACCATAATCGAAAAACAGTTTAAAATAAGGGTATCTTACTATTAAAGAGTTCATACAGCCTCTTAACTCGTCTTCTGACATACAAGAAGTTATTTCATTGATAATTTGAACGAAAAGGTGTAAAACTTCTGGTTCATTATTCAATAACGGTTTTTCTATAACTGCTTTTAAAAATATATTTTCTTTCATATTCTTCTATATTGCGCAGGGCTTTCGCCATGCCGATTTATGTTAATGCGTTTTATCCTCATGTAATAACTCGCAGTAAACTGGTGTTGTGGCATCTGTGTGCTTATTGGCTATAAGAACCTCATTACTATCCCAGTTAATATATACCTGTGTAGCAAATGCACCGAAAAACTGAATTTCTTTCGTGCCAAACAATACCACCGCGTCATCATTTACATTTGCAAGTGCTGCAATTAATTCTTTCTTAGTCATATCCTTCTATATTGCGCAGGGCTTTCGCCCTGCTGGTTAAACTCAGTTTATTTCGTAATAAGGTTGCTCGCCTCTAATAACTCTCTTTGCATCTGCAATGCTATCATACAGCTTTGATTCGTCATTATCTATGATTACAAATTCTTGATGAAAGCCATCTTCAAACACTGTTATTATGTGACCTTTGTAACTTACTTCTCTGATGATATTCTTTGTTGTCATAATCGTATATCTTTTAATTGTTATTACTTCGTTTCTGATGATGCAAATGTAAATGATATATTTGACACTACAAACAAAATAAGAAAGTATATTCTTTCATTTAACAATATTTCGTAAATGATATATTTGACACTACTATAATAAACGTATCTTTGCAAAAAAAACTAAAGGTATGAATAGAATAGAATTGCTTATTAAAGAAAAGGGGTTTAATATGACATCTTTCGCAGAAAAAATGAACACTACCAGACAGAACCTATATGCTATATTGAAAAGCCCGTCTTATCCAACACTTGAAAAGGTTGCGGAAGCCCTTGACGTTCCGATGTGGCAACTCTTTGCTTCACCGGAAGAAGTGAAAAATGATGCCAATACTATTACCTGCCCTCACTGTGGTGGAAAAATTCATTTTGACGAAGAGCCACGTATGCCGGAACATAAGAATATACGAGGGAAAGAATACTATAAATAAAGAAAGGAGAATAAAACATATGGGAAAAAGGATTTATGTCAATGGAGGAATCTTAATAACGACTCCATTTTTTGCATATAAGAATGCAGGGGCATCATACGATCTCCCTCCTGAAAATTCTGAAATTATAGAGCCCAATACTATAACTGAAACAGGAGAGCCTTACCTTGAAATTAGCAATGAGCATCCCCAATCTATTTTTAATGAATATTACGCAAAAACATTCTTTACAACACAACATACATTTGCTTATTTTTTTGCAAAAGACTTTATCGGATCATATAATGATTTTAAGCAAAGAATTGATGAAATCCAAAGTGTAATTAACATCAAAGGATTGGACGAACAAAAACAAAATATCATCAATAAATTGTCATATATTAATATCATTACATCATTAGATACATTTATTTGTGACATTATTTTAACCAAAATAATCCAAGACGAAGAAAGTTTCAATAATTTTTTCAATTCAATTCCTCCATGCAAGAAAAAAGATGAAATGACTAAATTAAAAGAAGACAATCTTGTTGCCCAATGGGAGCAAAAGGTCATAGAATATGTAATGAGGACATCTTATAGTAACATTGATACTATAAAAGATATACTCAAAGAATTATTTAAAGTTTCTATAATCGACACAAATGGGAAAATGAAAAAACACTTCTATTATAGGAATTTATTAGCACATAGAAATGGTAGAAAAAAAGATGGAGGTTATATCAATATAACTAATGAAGAACTTAAATCCTTAATAACTGATACGCAATCCATCGCAAAACAAATCCAAACAAAAATTAAGCCGGAGCACTAAGCCCCGGCTCATTAATTGATTAGCCCTTTGATTCTTAACCGATTTACGATTTCGGTATAAAGATACTCTATATCCCCGCTGAAATCCCCATAGTTCTGATAGAGAAACACGACATCAGCGCAGTTGTCGGAAATTGTACTCTTGGACTGAACCCCAAGTACCCTTGACATCTCTTCGCGTAACCCAGCTGTCATTTTCCCACCGGCAAGCGAACTTGGAGAAAACAGGTACAGGATAATGAAGATGAACTTCTTCCGCTGGGTAACACTATCAATACAAGGGGGAAGACTTCTGCTATTCAATAGCTCAACGAAGATTTTATAGATATCCCTAATAAGGCTTTTATCTCTCAAAATCGGTGAAGCTAAGGTATTTTCTTCTTCTGAAAGTTCTGATTTCTCAATTCTAATCTTTTTAAGGCGAATTATTTTGTTAAAATCCAGTTCCATAACACGATTATTTTAAAAGTAAATAGTATATTTGCATCATAATCGTGTAAGGAAGAGCTGATTCATGGTCGTGCGTGGGTTGGCTCTTTTTCATTTTTCCCCATTCGTGCTGACGAATGGTTTCTTTTCCAAATCATAGCAGGTGATATATACCCGTTTCCCATTGACATCACATAGAGCAAGGGCATATCCTTTCTCTAGTATTTTAACCGGCTGATTGTCGCAATAGACAGTACTTCCAACCGGAACTCTTATAAAATGACGTACTATCATTTGATTATCTTTAGCTTGTTATACCAGCGTGAAGAAAAAGGGAACCACCCGATTAAGAATGATTCCCCGAAAATGGTTACTTTATATAGTTTGCTCATGGATTTTTCTTTTTAAGTATTTCAACACATTCCTTTATCCCATCATCGAAACCCTGTTTATAGCCTTTAGTATATTCCCCTATAGTATATACCGCCATTGACAGAAAAAATAGAAGGATACCTACAGGCTTATACCAGCCAGGTAGTGAGATAGAAAACGGCTTAAATGTAATTGTGAGATCTCCAACCCATATAGGGCGATAATAAATATAATTGTAAATAATATTGTTTTCATAATCATATAAGTTTTAAAGCTTCCTGTAATCCTGCTTCAAGTGCTTCTTCGTAGATATTATAACGGACAATAGGTCTGTCAGACAATCCTATCAAGTCATGCCTCGGAATTGTCAGTATATCATACGTCCAATAATTTCCATACATATAGGATATTTCGATATGCAGGTTCTTAGTTTCACGAAGCCACTTTTGGGCAACATACAACACTGGACACAAAAATTCAACTGGTTCGTTATCTATTTCCGTACAACATGACATACTTTGCGGAATGTCGTATCTTCTAATAATATTATCGCAACTTATTGTGTGTTCACACTTCCAATTAAACCCTTTCTCTTTCAGCATCTTTGCTGTTTCCAATGTTACAAGTTCTTCGGTCATGGTTGGTTCTCCTTTCCTTTAAAGTGTTCAATCAGTTCGTCTACGGTAGCCTTGTGATAATATGGTAAGTTAAAATCATTAGGCATCCCATAGAAATCCATTCCAGATAAACCTCCATCAGAGCCATCCCGGTATATACCCCAATCGCCCTTACCATTAGTGAATAATTGATTGTTGTCTGTATTATCCTTTAATGCAGCTATAGCCAGAAAAAGTTCCTCATTCGTTCCGCAATCAACACTATCGGTTTCGTCAGGATGTGGAATGTTGTTAAAAAACTCAATATTATATAGTCCACATTCGGGCGAGGTGAAAATACATAAATCTTCGTTAAGTTCCGCCCCAAACAATCTATATCCTAACTCATCTAATTTCTTTCTAAGTTTATAGGTACTCTTGCGTATGAAACACGGTGTTGTAAATCCCATAGTTATTCCTCCTTAATTATTCGCTCATTTATAATAAACTCTCCATGAATATCAATGGGAAGCATATTGGAAACACTCGCATGATAAGTCTTACCGTCCATTGCCTTACATAGTGGATGTATTTCTTTAGGCATAGGGGCAGGACATTTTTTACAATGTCTTATCATTTCAAAATGTCTGTTTTCCTTATTGCCACAACATTCACAATGAATTGGATAGTAAAAATAAGTACGTTCCAACTGGGTTTCTTTTCCACATATTTCGCATCTGCCCCATTCTATTGAATTACACATGATTGTTCCTCCTTCTCTGTTTTAATATCTGTTACTTTACCACGACTGACAAAACACTGACCTATTCCCAAATCTAGTATGGCACAATAGTTATCATCTAAAATATTACAGCATTCCCGGGATAAGGAACACTCATTACAAAATCCTTCTGATGATTCATGCAGCACCCCATCTATTATTATTCCGTTTTTTACTTCCATATTAATCTCCTTTCTCTTTAATCCGTTCCAGTACATCCTTGTTGGCTTCGAGTATCTCGTCAAAAGAAGGGATGGACATCCAATGGGTTATACCTAATCTTTCTTCATTCACGTTTGCTCCCGTCTCCCATTCGCCCAAAGTTGAAAGCTGGCAAATAAGGAAGCCATAAGCCCCTCTTGTTAGAACCACTGTGTTATTTTCCGGCAACCGTTCCTTAACGCTTATCCACGGTGATTGCTTTGACTGCCATTCGGCACCAGAAATAAAAGATTCATAAATCTGTTTATGCACTCCATTAATAAATCCATTTATTGTACCTTCGGCATCACATATTTCAAAATGCGTTTGGTGCTCTCTTGCCGCTTCTTCTACTGTCTGTTTCATATCTTTTTTCATAATTCGTCAAACTCTTTTTGTAATTCTTTTATCTTACTATCCAAAGCATACATATAGCACTGAAGGAAATTCTTACCAAAAATTTCTTCCTTTAATGGTACATCATTGTGCATTCTGTTGTATGTAAATATCAATCCACCACCATATTTTATGTTAGAATTTTCAAGTGCCATCTTATGATCTTTGTATTCCTCTATTTTATTGTTGATTTCTATTGCTTTGTTGAATTTATCTTTATCCATATTTCTCCTTTCCATCTATCCTAGCAGCATATACATTGCTATTAGGAATAGATAATAAATTGTTGTTTTACTCATTTCTTTCTTTTGTTATTACATATTGCAATCTCCACACATATCCACAAGGGAATCAAATTCTTCTCGTGAGTATTCAAATCCATTGATTACGATTACCTCGTTACCATTTTGGTCAAAATAAACTCCATCATTCATTTCTGTTCCGTTATGTATAAATTGTTTTTCCATAAATTTTAGCAGCAGCGTATTCAAGATTACACCCCTTTGAGTCAACCCAACCAGGCGCAAAATAAACAGCATCACATTCCAATAGCCCTTCTATATCCTTACCCATGTGATAGGAGTATGGTTTTTCGCTATCTGGGGATAAATCGAAAGGTGTCACAACCTCAAAACCTTCCTCTTCCCACATTAGCTTGTAACTTTCTGCTTCCAAAGCAACGGCGTTAAGTGAGAAGCCACTAATTGGCAGGCTGATATATAGCTTCTTTTTCTTCATTTCTATTCTGTTTTACGCTAATTGTTTATCGAAAATCTTAATACATTCAAATAAATATTTTGCCACTGTTGGATTTACCGCATTGCCGATACTTCCAACTCTGTGTGACCAATCGGGAAACCCATCATCATTTCTAACAATGCTATGTGCTGGGATTTCAAGAATCCTTTTTGCGCAAGTATATCCGACACTCGTATCTGATGTCCACTGTTTAAATATCGAGTTAATGCTTCCACATTTGCAAACGTCGCCTTGTAATCCGATTTTGTTGGAGTAGGCAATAAGATAAAGTCTTTCCCTTTTGTGTGGGTATCCAAAAGCGTAGTTTGATATACATTGCCATTCCGCATTATACCCGATTTTAGAAAGGTCGCATAGGACTTGTTCGAGACCGGAAATAGTGAGAGCTGGCGAATTTTCAATGATGACGTATTTAGGTCTAACTTCCCATATAATTCGGTACATCTCACTCCACAACCCGGAGCGCTTTCCCTTAATACCTTCACGTTTTCCGGCAACACTGATGTCTTGACACGGAAATCCTCCACTAATGATGTCCACATATCGGAGTCCGGTTGTTTTTGTAATATCTGTGAATCTTTCTGCATGAGGAAATTTGTTTTTTAATATTTCACCTTGAAATTTTTCTATCTCACAATTCCACAAAGTGTCAATTCCTGCCATTTCGGCACCTAATTCAAAACCGCCAATACCACTAAACAAGGAGCCGTGAGTCAATTTACTTTGCTTCATTTCTATATCGTGTTATGAACCATTTTCCTAATGTTAGGTAAATGGTAATTATTATCAATTAAATTCTAATTGCTCTATCAGTCAACTGTTAATCAACTTCCACTAACTCACCGTTTTCCAGTCATCAGCAGTTTTCATGATTTTCTAAACAGATGGCTGAACGCATTATCCAAATCCAAGTCCAGATTCAGTTTGGACGGGAAAGATTTAATGTATTCGTACATCTTATAAGCGAGGTTGTCATCATCACCGCATCTGTCAATCAGTGTGAGCAACATGGCGTTCACCATGTCAGAATCATTGCCGAAGTTTTCCTGAGTGGATTTGCTGCAATGATTCACATCACTTTTCAATCTCTTTATCGCGGCTATGACTGTGTTGAAGTTTCTTTTTGAATCGTGCCGCAATTCAAAGCCTTCCTTCTTGTATTGCTGCTGCATTTCTAGAAGGTTGGTTTCTAAAACGTCCGTGAGGACAAATACGATGTTGGTTATCGTATTCAGTTTGTCTGTTCCTTGCATAATCGTGTATTCTTATTTCTAATTCGAATGAATCCCCTTCGTTCTGTTTCTTCTAACAGTGGAAAGTCTTCATTCTTGATTTCACATTCTGTTTCGTAGTTCACGGAAGTATAACTTGGGATATTGAACTTTTTCCGGATTCTTACGATAACATCCGGATTTCTTGTTACCCAGTAAACGGTTATTCTCATGGTGATATCAGCATTTTTCTAGCTTCCTCATCTCCTGCATCAGCACGGTGCTTGATTTCAATGTACTCAGCATAAGAGATTCTGTTATCTCCACGCTCCTCTATCTCTTTTTCACGTTGGTTTCTGTATCGTTCACGCTCTTTCCGTTCAATATCTTTCCGACGTTCAGAAACGTAGTCCAGCATCGCACTTGTTATTTTCAATGGATCTATTGAACCGTAGAACCGCCCATACTTCCCTGACTTAAACCGTGCTATGAAAAAACAGATTTCAGCGGCATTTATATAATAATACTCCGAAAGGAATATCTCCGATAGTTCAGAAAGTTGCTCTTTCGCTATCTTGGTTGAAACTTCTGCAAAGTCATTCAATGAGCCAAATTGTATCTTTAGCCATTCTATCGGTGTTTCATCCCCATAAGTAGAAGACAATAGCCCTAAACTCGGAATGCTGTCATTCAACGCCAGTTCTGAATGGGTTGCATTACATCTGACAAGTTTGAACTGCAAATCAGGGTTGTAATCAAGAATGAATTGTGCAGGATCGGGATATTTATTCAATAACGCCCTCTGCTTCAAGTTCCTTTCTCTTTTTTGCGGCAGCTTCTCTAACGGTTGTAGCGACTGCAAGAACTGAATCACGTTTTCGCTGCTCGCTATCCTGTTGATTTTTACTAAGTCTTGTCCCATTATAGTTTCCTTCCAATATTTTAGTAAAGTTTGCTTGTTTGAAAATCCAATCAAAGTCGCATTTCCAATTGCGGTCATTAGCTCCAAGTAAGAACGGGGATTGAAGAATGAGATTGAAAACACTCCTCACTGACTCTTTCCCATATTGGGCTATCCGGGCTTTTACAGCCTTTTTTCTCACATCAGTCATTGATCTTATCTGCTGGAGTCTGTCTTTGAATGTGGTATTATAGTATTCCATCAATCCGCTGTAATCAATCTTTTCAGAGGGGGATGGCGAAGAAAGCTTGGCTTTCTTTGATACTCCGTCAGGAGTATTTTCTTTCTTTTGATGTAGAGATATATCTATATACTCTCTTTCTTCTTTCTTTGTATTTGTGCCCTCTGTGTGCCCTGATTTTTGTAAAAGTTCGGATTGCGGTAGATTGTTGTTCATGGGCTGTGCCCCAAGTTGTGCCCTTAGTTGTGCCCATTCGTGTCTTAATTCATTGATTTCCTTTTCAATACCTGTGTCCTTACTTGTGCCCTTGGTTGTGCCCATTGGATTATATTCTTCATATTTACATAAGGTTATAAGGTTCATTCCTTGATTGCACTCAACAGTTATCATACCTTTCTTTCTAAGATGCACAAGAAAGGAACGCACCTTCTTTTCAGACCATTTCCAACGCTGTGACAGAAATCTTATGGATGCAGGATATTGACCTCTTGAATAAGAGATTTCTCGACCTCCGATACTCTCCTTTCGGGGCGTTACCTCAAATCGTGCAGACTGAATTAAGTCTAACCACGCTTCGCAACTGCTAAAAGTACGGGCTTCATTCCACATTTCATTCGAGAAAAACCTGCGGCTTAGCCTCAAAAATCCTTCTTCCATAGTTTTAGAATCTTACGTTAGTCAACTGCCTGTTATTAGAGTACACTGCCCATTTACCATTTCCACTATCAACAAGGCGAAGATCCTTCACTTCTCCAAATCGTTTTTTGTTTCCACAAAGGTCAACGATCCATCCGGCCTCTTTACTCGGGTGCGGACGGATAGCACGACCGACTATTTGATACCACAGTGCCAAAGACATCGTAGGACGTGCCATGACAATCGTATCCAGTTCTGGGTAATCAAATCCGGTAGTAAGTACGCCGACATTGGCCACGACCGGAATTTCTCCGGCCTTGAATGCCTCAAGAATACTCTCTCGCTCTTTCTTTGGGGTTTCTCCTGAAACGATGGCCGCTCCGGGAATAGACCAGGTAAGGCGTTCAGCTTCTTTCAAAAACCTCGTGAAGACCAATATACCTTTTCGTTTTATCCCGCTTTTAGGGTTCATTAGTCTTTGCACAATGCTGACCAGAAACCCGTAAAAATCGATACGCTCATACTCCTTTACGACAGACTTGTCTGTGTAGTCGGCTCCGGTCGTGTTTACCTTCAGATTAAGTTCATTCCATCCTAAAGGGTTCATTTCATAATAATTCAGTTTTGACAGATAACCCATATCCAAAAGGGTGGAAATTTGAACCTGATAAATGACCTCAGAGAATACACAAGGCCGGGTCCGGGTGATAAACTTCAACATACTGCCAAAATCCCTGCTTGATGAAAGACGGTAAGGTGTAGCCGTCAATCCAAGCACCTTGCACTTCAGCATAGAAAGAAATGATTTATACATTCCTTCTTTCGGGTTAACCAGATGGCATTCATCTATAATTATATTCTTGAAATGCTGAAAAAGCTCAGGATGATTGACAACACTACCAATCGTAGCGAATGTTATTCTTGAAATCTCTTTCCGCCCAAATGATGCGGAATATATGGAACAGTCCAGAATACCATACGAACAGAGCTTCAGATAGTTCTGTTCGAGTATTTCCTTGCTAGGTTGAAATACCAGCGTATGCCCTTCAAGGCGGCTAGCAATATCGGCTATTACCAGACTCTTCCCTGCCCCAGTCGGCAGCACCATGATGGCATTGTTCTTCTTGGCTTTGTTGGCAAAGAAATTTACCGCTGCATCACTAGTCTTTTGTTGATAATCACGTAGCTTGTACATATTTCTCGTTGTCTTTTACGATAATCGGTTCGTCCTCACTCAAACGGTTTAAAAAAGAAAGCACAATGTATGCTTGTTCCTTATTCATCCCAACGGGAGAAAATGATCCATCCTCGTTTTTTACCATCATTACGAATGTTCCGGGCTTTAATTCATTCATAGTCCTTTCTCCTTACCCAACTTATCTCCCAAAGCCTTATAATACTTTGTGAGTTCCATTAACTCTAAATCACTCCATTTCTTTGTTTGTCCGGCCTTCCATGCCAGCTTATCGAAACGTTGCTGACCGATTTTGACCTTCAAGTTCTTTTCATATTGTATCAGATGGTCAGCACTGAATCGGTTGCACGCCCGGCATTCTGCGTGGGCGTTGTCCTCGTCAAAGCGTGTGGCCATGTGGCGGCGCGAATGGAAGTGTCCGCAATCGGCCTGTGCGTATGGCTTTATCTGGCCGCATGAGATACAACGGAAATACCCGTTTGGCATACAATCACGAAGCCGGATATAGCGGCTGAAAACTTTGTCGAGTTTGGCCACTAAATCCGGCTTCTTCTTAATCTTGATACCTGCCTTGTCAAATAACGGCAAAGGCTTTTCTTTCTTCTTTTTTGGTTTCTTGATATAATACGGCATTATTTGAATCCCCATTCTTTTATGTAATCAATATTCTTTGGAAATCCATCTACTTGTTGAGGACTTAAAAATATCTTTTCACTTTTTAATGGAGTGCCTCCCCATACAGTAGCAGGACATTCTTCATATTCTTCTTTAGAAACTTCACTTACATTAAAATTGGGTTGGAAACCATATCCCATTACGCTTTCCCCTAAGTAAGTACCAAACTTCTTCAAAGCCCATTGAAATGCGATTTCCTTACTGAACAATCCATTTTTAGAAAGGACTGCTGCATATATTTTATGCATATAGTTTCCTGTTTCAGTTAAATCAGGGTGGCAACGGATGCAGAAATAGGAAATATTTCGCAAAATCTCTTTCACATACTTTTCATGCTTCTTGCATTCTTCTTCTGTAAGAAACTCTTTTCCATCATTAGCGATGTAAACGATTTTAGTTACTTTTTTTGTTTCCATATTCTTCTATTATTGGTTTACATAGTTCAACAACTCGCTTACAGTCTTCCACATCAAACATACCTATGTGACAAACTTCACGTGGTACCCCTAATTGAATGGATAGCCACAAATAAGCCTTATTCCTATTCGATGTATTTGGGATATGCTTCTTCCAAATCTTGTTTATAAGATTGGTCTTGGCGATCTGGTCAAAATAGAAATGGGCTTCTTTCTTGGCTTCCCTCAGTTCTGCATTTGCCAAACGCCCTAATGCTTGGTCTGTCCCTTTATGTACACCTACATAAGCCCTACAATCCCGACAGAGATAAATCATGCCGTATGAACGCCCGTAGATTACAGAACTATCTACAAATTCAGTTGGTTTGCCACAATAAGGACAAATCTTACCAGTAAGTAATTCATCCATTATCTCAAAGCATTTATAACGTCTCCAATATCTTCGCAATCAGTAATATCTTTAAAAGAGATATAGCAATTATCACAACCATAGCCATCACCTGAAGGACTATTATCTACAATGGTGTTTATTTCTTCAAGATTATCCTCTTTGATTGCTTTTACAACAGTATTTAATCGTTTAATAACAGCATTCTTCAATGCCTCCTTGTAGCGTTTTTTAATTATCCTACTTACTTCTTCATCTTTCATTCCAGACTCTTTCAAACAGCAGAATAATTCATTTCTAAAATCCTTATCAAAAATCTTTTCCATATAATTATATTTTAGTTTGTGGTACCGGCAGGGCTCGAACCTGCATGATAGGTGTTTTGATTGAAAATCCATATCCTCCCATTTACGAACCTATCTCGAAAGTCTACATAGCGTCTACCAATTCCGCCACGATACCATTGAGTCCGCAGTTCCGACACGGTGCCATTGGCGTAACCCCGGCTAGGCTTGCGGACAATACTATGAAAAACACACTCAGAGCACTATGTATGTGCGTGGGCGCAACGGGAATCGAACCCGCATAAACCTTTGCGCCCTATAAGACCATTCAAGGTAGGCTCATTCAAAATTAAAATCGTCAAATTCGTATTCATCCGGTTCTTCCGGATAATCGTTCCCCCAGTCCATAATCAATCAGACTGTGGTGGGACGTACCAGTCGGGTATGTATTCCATAATCAATCAGATTTCGATGATTACGATGTCAGGTGCAACACCTTTGATTGCTTCAATCTGTTCGTCAATCACCTTGTTTTTGTATTCTTCAATGGCCTCGTTGGCCCCGGCGGACACGAGAGAAAGGGAAACGTCTCGGCCATCTACATCTGCATAGATTTCAACCTCGATTTCTTCACAGGCAAATCCTTTGAACAGGGGGATATTCAGTTTGAAAGATTTCGGAAGATTAGAATCAACAACCTGAGAATAATTGTCCGTCTTGCTTCCGTTTTCTTCCTTGCTGCGTTCGATGTCCTGATTAACTTTTGCCTTGAAGTTCTTCAAAGTAGAAACCAGCATCATATTTTCAGATTTATCCTTGAAGAAAGCACGGTGCATCTTGAAGAATTGGGATAATTTAATAGGTTCCCATTTCTTGTCGGTGTTGATACCGAACTCCAGCATTTCCTTGGAAGCTTGTAATACTCCACTAATTTCAGTCTGATAGTAGTTGGTTTCATCAATAGTCAGAGCCAGTCCCATCTTGTCACGGTTTACGATGATATTGGCCGATTTCTGATTGATCAGTTCGACACGCTTCTCCAGCCATCTGTAAGGTGCATCAATAGTTCCACTGATAATCACTCTTTCCGGTTCTTTCGGGTCAAGTGCTACGGGTGCTTTACCTTCACGTAATACTACTTCGATTGGCGTACCGTTATAATCCTTCGGTACTACCAGGTTGATTTTGTTTTCACTCATGATTCTGTTCCTGTTTTACGGTTAATACTGAATACTGTCTTTTGCATCTCCTGTGGCATAATGGGACGGCTATAAACCAGTTCGCCCAGCTTGTTGTAGAATCCTGCCATCTTTTCCTCGTGATAGAGGATTTTGGCACATTCTTCATTTTCTACAAACTCAGAACCTCTCTTAATGTGGTCCAAAAGTTCCTGCTTTTCTTCGTTCAAAGGTTTCAGACGTTCTTTGAACTCGTCCATAGCCTCTTTCTTTTCTATCTCAATATCATTGATGGTGATTGATACTTCAGCTAATGTTTCTTTCTTTTGCGCCAATTCTTCGGGTGTGAATCGGTGAGTATAACCGATTTTCTCCACTGCATCGGCATTGTCCTGAAGAAACTGCCATCGTTCCTGTTCAGGAATGTCTTGTCCTAAAAATTTGTCCATATTATCTATAACTTATTTTGCCAAACTCATTGTAAACCTTTCTTGCAGTACCCATAGTATTATAAACTGGAATATAGCTTCTTTGAGAGGCTTTCTCTATTTGGTGAATACCGCTGGATTTAGGGTTGATTGATTTTTCAGGATGAAAGAATCTTGCTACATCTTGGGGAAATTTTCTTTTCTTCATAATCTCAATTTTTAAATAAATTCATTATTACGTTCAATTTCTTGTTGTGCGTAGATAAGCATCTGTTGTTCGTTAGCGGCAGGGAAAAAGATACCTGCCACAGATGCGCTCCAGTTTCGGAAACGGTCAATACTCAAGGTCATTTCACCTGTTGTCAGCTCGGCAGAACTTCTTAAGTAAGTTACTTCCTTACCTTTCTTGTTGACCGTCTTTCTCTCAAACAAATCACGGTTGCAAGTCCTCTTATAAAAATCAATTTTTGCTTCGTCGAGACTGCAACCGTACTCACTACCGAAATACCCTAAAAGAAGATGCAAGTAGCTGTTTTGGGCAAGCGTGCGGTTAGGTAGTTTCTTTTTCACTTCCACCACCGCACGTTCACTAAACAGCTTGTTTACATACTCCTTGAACTTGGGTATTTGAAATTCATTCTTCAAGTCGAACAACATACGCTAAAAAGGCAAATCGTCCTTTACATTGCCATTAACATCAACCGGAGGCGGGAAATTCTGTGGCTGTTGCTGATAGGTCGACTGTGGCGCTGGCTGTTGTACCGATGTTGTTTGTTGGGATTGCGATACACCACCACGCGCATCTATTTTGTAGCACCGGATAGATGCCATACGTTTGAGTTCTCCGTCCTGATTCGTCCAAGAACGACCTTGTATCATAAATGATACAGTGACAACATCACCATGATTAAAGCGGTCAAGTTCTGCACACTTATCGCCTGAAAACTCTAAGGGAATAACATTCTCATACTCGCTACGCTCTCCCGTATAAGGGTCGTAAGTAGTAGCATCTAAAATAAACTCCCGTTTTGTAAATGAGGAACCACCGTTTTTGGATGGTATTTGAACGGTTTGTCCAATTTCGATTATCCGTCCGGTTATTTGGTTTGCCATTAATTTTCTCCTCCAAAAATCTTTTTATCGGTTATAAGTTCTCTGTTTTCTTCCAAAAACCGGATAAATTCCTCACAATGATTAGTAAGAATAGGAATATCACGTTCAGGATTGAAAACGTATGTTTCTGTATAGGTATCTACCACATAACCGCCTTTGTTGAACTCCACAATGTTATACTCAAATGTCCGTACATCAGAACCGTTCTTCATTAAAGCGTATGGATATACTAAATGCTGGTGGTGATCTTTGAACTTTCCCACGGTATAACTACCAGTTGTTTTGATGTCGTGAACACTGGTAGGCATCAGTTCGTCAATCAGACCATAAACCAATACACTACCGTATGCAGTAGGCAAGATGGCTTCTACTCTTTGTTGGGTTAATGCTCCTTTGTAGTAGTTGGCAAACTCGCGGCAAAGGTCAATGTGAAAAGTGAAAGTGCGATTGTTGTAAACAGCTTTTATCCCGTAAAGTTTTCCGTCATCGTGATATGCCTTGCTAATTTCCATTATAGAAGATTTACGGTTCTCAATCATACAATCAATTATCTCCCCAAAACATGTTCCTCTATCAGCTTTTTCGCTATCGAAAGGTACTCTATTTATCCTATCAATAAGAGATTGGAATTGTTTTTCTCTGAACTCATCTTCATCGCATGGAGGATTGTCAGAAAAAGCATAATATTTTTGATATATCTTATCACTATCTATATAATTTTGATAAGAATCTAACAATGTTGGGTATAGTTTGTAAGATATTTTACTCATTCTCATATCTCCATTTGTAACCACCTGCTGTAAGATGGCTTTTTCTACCTATACAGCAACTGATAATATTAGCATTATTAATACCCGTTTGTCTTTCAGCCTCTTTAGCACTTTCAAATGTATTTATTGATGTACCATCCTCTCGGCACTGAACAACGGCTTTTGACATCTTCGGGTGATTTATTTTCTTTTTGCTAAACCGTTCGTTTCGTGTTCCGTAATTAGCATTATATCTCCATGTACACCATTCCAAGTTAGAAACTGAATTATTGCTTTTAACTTCGTCTTTATGATTTACACATGGAAATTTTTGCGGATTAGGGATAAACGTTTCAGCGACAAGTCTATGAAGAGATTTATATTCAACTTGTTGTTGCTTCCATAATGATATTCGTAAATATCCACTCCATATTTTATTAGGCTTAATTATCTTTCCTATTATCTTTCTAAAATTACCATACCTGCTTTTAATAAGCCTATCTAAAGAGCGAACTCTACCAAGGGTACTTACTTGATAGAGTCCTTCATAACCTTGAATGTCTTTCCAAATCTCATTAGGCTGCTGCATCTGAGTAGATTTTAGTTTCCTTATTGAATACCAGTCCCAAAGCCTTTACCTTTGCAGCAAACAAACTTCTCGCCATCATCAAAGAACTACCAACGTGTTCAAACTCATTAATATGAGAGGCGAACTCATTAGCGGACTTGGCATCAGTTATAAATTCGATACTTTCTTTTATCTCTTCAATAACTTTATCATACTTTTCCTGTGCCTCTTTCTTGGCAGCAAGCATACCCAAATACGAATTGATTATCTTGGCGGTGATAAAGTCGTTCTTTGCGGTTGGATTACCATTCTTGTCAAGGATGGTAGGAACTTCCATCACTGAAGGAAGATTGCAAGTATTCTTACCGTCATTTCTTGAAGTTGGGTCAAAAGTGATAGTACGTCTTTGGACGCCTCTTTCGCTTTTCATTTCAAGATAACCGAGCAAATCCAGTTCAGTAACGATAGAGTTGTAGGATTTTTCACGCAAGGCAGGGATAAACACCGTATCATCACCTTCTTTTCTTGTGTCGCGATGGGCAACGAAAATGATGTGCTTGTTAAGCCCCGAAAGTGTTCGTGTCATCCATGAAAACTCTGCATTGATACCGCTCCAATCACGGATGGACGGCTGGCGGGTTCCACACTTGTGAGTAATGATGAAGTCCATCATCTTGCCGATGGTATCTACTACAATGGTCTGATAAGCGGACAAGTCCTCTTGAAGAACTTGCTGAACATCGCTCCATGAAGTGACCTGTACCGTGTCTATATTCTCCAAGTGCGCCATGTTCATGCGCTTCACGCCGTTATCGAAGTCCAACAGCAGCGGTTTCGGTGCGCTCAATGCTACCGTACTCTTTCCCATTCCGGCTTGACCGTAAATCATCATCTTCACGGTGGTCGGGATAACTAATTCATTACTTTTCTTAATCAGTGACATAATCGTAAATTTTATAGGGTTATTTGTTCAGATATTTACTCATTTTAAAAGCATTAATAGCGGATTGTATCTCGAACTTGGAATATATGATAGGAGAATTTCTGGATGAGCCTTTTCTTTTCTTATGCACCAATCCTTCTTTCTCTAACTTTTCCAAAAAGTTAGGTTCATACCCAAGTGTCTTTAACCATCTGAACGCTTCTCTTTGCTTGATTTCATCAGATACAGGAGACCGTTTCTTCTCACTGGCAGCTGCACCAAGCTCCGCCATGTCCATGCAGATATTTTTAAATTCAAATAATTCAAGTCTTACCTCCATACCGTCCAGTTCTTTCAATTCGTTCAACTCTCGTTCTTCGTCCCCTTCTCATATCGCCCTGTTCGTGATAGAGCGAAAAAGAAAAGATGCACAACAGGCAGAAAGCAACAGCCGACCTAATAGTAGGTGAAAAGTCCATCGTGAACTTCATACCAGCTATTCTCTCATATAGCATGGTTGCCAGTTCTCTGCCGTTCCTTACGTTCAAAATCTCAAAAGCTCTTTGCAGTTGGTTGTTTATCGTGCTGACCGCTCGGCATTTGAGGTTTGCAATTTCTTTTTTCTCATACCCTTGTGCATACATTCGTGCCGTAATCTCGCATTCAGGTGTAAGTTCATTAAAAACTCTCTTCATAATCGTGTAAGTCAGCTGATTAATAATTGCGAATAACCTCAATATATCCGGCTTCCCTGTTAGTGTCCACCGAATACAAAGTTTGCTTCTTGTCTATTATCCGATCAATCCTTGCCAGCCTGTTAAGATCAGCGGTACACCTGCGAAGCTGTCCGGCAAGTTTGTCGCTAAAGTCAAAGCTGATTCTGTCATTCTTCTTTTTCAGCTTTTTCTTAATTTCTGTTCTTTCTTTCAGTTCTTTTGCCATAAGAGTAAAATTTAATTAATGATTCGTGGATGGTAAGGGAATCGAACCCCTCTCAATCGTGCCAATTGTTTGCGCAATACGAAGCTCTAACCGATAAGCTAACCATCCTTTTTTAAAAAAGGTGCACTATCCTCACGGACGGCACACCCAGTACAAACACAATATAAAACACGAATATCTAATCTATTATCAGAACAATGCTTTTAACCGCGTTCTTGAAATGATCAAACTTCCGGTTCAAATCACTCCAAGATTTATACCATGTATTTTTCTCTTCAGCTAATTTCTCGTTAGCCTCTTCCAGTTCCTGCACACGCCTTACTAAATCTTCATGCGTCATGCCTCTTAATTCTTCCACTGTCATAATCGTATAAATTTAAAATGTCGTTAAAAAGGTAGGAGTCGAACCTACTTCTTGTAAGCTAAATGAATATATAAATTAGAATATAAGTTAATACCAACAATTAATCGCTTACACGCATTCCAACAATGCTACTTCATAAATTACCGCCCAGCTGGTTTACAAGGTGATTGTGCACTCATCCCCATGCGCCTTGTGCCGGATTATAGGACTACCTTTTAGTGGTCTGTTTTAAGTTCTCTATAAGTTATTCTCATGAGCGACACACACCCTACACATATAACACTCATTATAGTGATAGAGAATATTTTCATAGGACTGTAAGTAGTAATAGCCCCGTAAAGCATACCGGCAGCACATATACTAACCAATATAGATAAAACGAATTGGATTGTTTTCATAATCGTATAAATTTAAATAAGTACCTGTACCCTAATCGAATAACAGAACCTTATTTCAGTTCAGTACAGGCTATATTGTCGAAAACAGTACGGACGCCTAACCCGTATGCTCACTGCTCAAAGACGATTCTTTGCGGTGTTTTCTATTAATTGTTAAACATTGCACAGCTCACAAGCTCCAACTTGCTTATGTGCGTTTGTTATCTTTGGTTGGCAAAAACGGCTTATGAATTACACCGTAATTGCTTTTACAGAATTTCAAAGAACTAATCAATAGTACCCTACCCGATTCTCGCTATCGGTTGCCGTTCAATCCGTCTGTAGGGCTGTCGTGCGTTGCATAATCGTGTATTATGCGTATCGGCTGATACCTTGTACCCGGCATAGAGCATCGTAGTCCATGCCATCATCTTCACAAGTTTCAAAACCTTTTAAGGCATCTTCCAAACTGTCTATCTCATCCGTTATCAACTGGATAGCTTCTTTTTTGCTATCAGCATTGAACATCAGGCAAACAGTCCTTTCATCGTTGTTGTAAGCTGCCTCTAAATCTTTATAAAGGCTATCCAACTGCTGGTTAATCGTGTAAGCATTCATATCCATATCTTTTATGCGATTGACATCAGATTAGCTTTTTTGAAGCATCTGAATTCTTGGCGTTCAGTATCATAGTAAGTCTGGACGGTATCATTCTTTTTTCTGTTGTCAGTACCAGTGATGGCAGGCATCAGCTTTTCATTTAGTGTACCGTATGCCTCACGAACGGAACCATCCACTTTTTTGAAGTAGAACTTCACTATCTTCTTTTTCATCTCACCTTTCAGTTTCAAATTAGCCCAAGCGACCTTCATTGCTTCGCTCATGGTGTAGCCATTACGCTTAACGAACTGCCAAGCAAGGCTCATTACTTCGTGTAAAAATTCTCTTGTTCTCATAATCGTGTATTTTAATATGTTTATACTATTTGAAATCTGAATTAATCTTCGTTTCTTTGTATCAGTTTAATTTGATAATGCAAATATACTTTATAATTGTAAAGCAACAAAGAATTACTTTACAATTATAAAGTATAACAACATTATTTAACTATAAAAGCAGGTTATACCTTATTATAATATGAAGAAAGAAGACAGAAATAGAAATTGGATAGCGTGGATAGCACTTGGATTAAGTGTCATTGCAATATTGCTATGGCTATGCAAATACGAGCCTGTAACATGGACTCTATTCGATTCTATGATTGCTTTTCTTTCTTTCGTTGTAGGAGCATTAGCCGTAATGGTTGGATATAACATTTTTGGGTTAAAAAACGACCTTAAAAATGAAATAGAAGAAAAATTACAGGACATAAGTGACCATCATGTAATTCATACAGCAAAAACTATGATGTATATAGAGATACGTCTGCTACACATGGCTATGAAATTAAAAAATATAGCAGATATAAGGCAATCTATTTACATGATGCTTGAGACCACTGAAAAGACTAAAGATAAGGAAGATATAGATTATGTTATTAATCAGTTGAAAGAACTTAAAACACGATATGGATATACACTGTTTGACGATGCATTCACAAGGAAACTAAAGATTAAACTCGGAAGGATTGGCACTTTCTCTGATAGCGCGCTTCTCTTCCTCCAAGATCTTGAAGTATGATTCTTTTGCATTATCAATAAGCCTGTTTGATTCTTTAAATGGATCCTTACAGATTGTTTTGTTTGGCGTATGAGATGACTCTTCTATTTGCATTCTCATTGATTCAAATAGAAAAGGATTGATTATTACCATAACTATAAAAGTAAAGCGACCAACTCCAAAGTTGCGGTTTGAAGTTAAGTCGCCTATATAGTCCCTTAATGGGAACAGTTAAACAATTTAGTCGAAATCATCCGCAACTTGATTCCGATACAAATATACTTTATATTTATAAAGCATCAAATTAAAAGATATAATTTATGGGAATGATTGATAGATTTTTTGAAGCAATAGAAAAAGCTGGTATAACCCCTTATGAAATAGAAACAAAGTATGGAGTGAAATCTGCTCAATCTAAAATTTCGCAGATGAAAGGAGGAAAGACTAATACCGGGAAAGAAAAATCCCTTCCATCAGATATATTGTCTGCTGTTTGCATGAATTGTAACAAAATAAATTCGGAGTACATCCTTACAGGAAGAGGGAACGCGATAAACGAAGATAAAAATACAGATGATGTGATTCCTAATATACCGACATCTTCCGGCACATCAATTACATCAGAAGAGGAATTTCAAGATGCAAAAAATAAAGGATTGCATTTATTGCCACAGGTAAGTTTTAAATTTGCAGCTGGGCAAACCCAACTCATAAGTATTACCGAAGATATCACCCGCTATTGGTATCTACCCGATTGCAAAGATTGTGAAGGAGTAGCACAGATAGTAGGAAGATCTATGTCCCCAACACTTCCTTCTGGCTGTTGGGTTGCTTTAAAAAGATATACACTTCCTCATGATAATCCAAATACAATACCATTTGGCAACATATTTGGAATAGTAGTAGAAGACAAAGAAACCGGAGAATATCATGGACACATTAAGATATTACGTAGGTATAAGGAACAATCTTTGGCTCGTAAATACTGGATTGCTCACTCTATTAATACGGAGGAATTTGATGATTTCGATATAGAAATAGATCAAATAAGAAGTCTTTGGATAGTAAAACAGCACATCGTAAGCGATACATTATTATAAATAAAATCTAATACTATGGGACTATATTTCAGAAAAAGAATTAAGATACTTCCTGGAGTACACATGAATGTTAGCAAATCTGGTACAAGTTGGTCGATTGGTCCACGAGGAGCAAAAGTAAATTTCGGAAAACGAGGAACGTACGTTACGACAGGAATACCCGGCACAGGTATCTATTCAAGAACAAAAGTTTGTGACAATAATATGTCCAATCATAGAACGCAATTAAATAATGCAGATTCTGGATATGAAATAAAGAATTATACTGGATGTCTTTTCTCGTTTATATGCTATGCCCTTGCAGTCATATTGCCAATCTGTGGTATACATTTTGCTCTATCTATACTTCTTATAATAATAGGATTTGCTTTACATTTATCGTCGGTTGAGAAAAAGGAAACAGTTCAAATGGACAATGAAATTGGCAACGATAATGAAACCCTAATTACAGAAACACCTATAAATAGGATAATTACAGATACAGAAGAAAAAGTAGACACAAAAAAAGAAGAGATATTTATAAAGAAAGAAGAGAAAGAAAAAATAGAAGATCCCTCTGTAAATAATGTTGATATGATTAGACTTGATCCGCTATTTGAAGATTCTGCCCGTTTGGTTGTGATTCACCAGCAAGGTTCTACTTCATTAATTCAGCGTAAATTTGCTATAGGTTATAATCGAGCAGGGCGTATTATGGACCAACTTGAATGTGCTGGAATTGTAGGAGAAACAAGTGGAATTAAAGCGAGAGAGGTCTTATGTAAAGACGAAGGTGAACTCGAATATAGACTAAACCATTTGGAAAAATCTCGTTTTGAAACACTTAAACAAAAGCAGGAAAAAGAATTTAAAGAAATAGCTCAACAAGAAGTTCTGAATGAAAATTCAAGATTGATTAAATTAGGCATAGATTTAGAAAAGGAAGGTATGATAAATGAAGCTATAGCTGTATATGAAAAAGCTATTATACCACAACTTCCAGCAACACATCCATATGATAGATTAATGATTCTTTATCGGAAAAAGAAAGATTATGATAATGAAATCAGAATCATTAAGATAGCCATAAGTGTATTTATGAAAGAAAATGAGCGCAGAGCCGGAAGGGCAATCGAAGATGATTCGTCGTTATACAATCAAGTGATGCAGGCTCTTGAAACTAATGAAAACATTAGATATGAAGACGGGAAATGGGCTTTCGTTCAATATGACGTAATGGAGTATATTACAAGATTAGAAAAGGCTAAAAGGCTATTAGAAAAATCCAAGAATTAAAGAACAAACTAAATATATAAGATTATGAAGAAGATTCTATTTACCATAATAGGCTTGTCAGCACTATTCTGTATGAGTTCCTGCGATGAAGCTGTTTATAAAGGGAGGAAAGTGTATAAAGCATATTTCGATTATACCTTAAAAGACCCTGAATCTTTCAAGGTGTACAGCGAAAAATACACAAAGGATGGAGATTTCACAGTAAATTGGGAACTGGATTATGGGGCTAAAAACTCTCTCGGTGGAATGGTGAGGGAGAAGGCTACGTTTACAACTGTTGGTACTTCGATATTTATAGACGGAAGTAGTTACAGGCTTGATGAATTGAAATGATTTGAAAATTGTTTTAGCAATATTTTAGCAATAACAACTAAAGAATATGATTGGAATCCGGGAAGAGTTAAAAAACAACATAAGCCGGGGATTACGCCCGGCTTTAACATGAAAATCTCCTTTGTTTCAACATTGTTTCAACATCAAACGAAAACGAAAAATATAAATAGGTGACAAACAGCAGATTAAGAAGTAGAAAAAATTAGCCAGATGAGCTAATACCCCGAGAAATAATAACGATGCAAAGATACATAGAAAATCAATAATACAAAGCTTTTGGGAAAGTTTTTTTCATGTGAACAAAAAATTTATTTGCCACTTTTACTCCAAAGAGTTACTGTTGCGTGAAATTGTTAACCAATAGCTGACCAAGTTTAATAGCATAACAAGCGGATAACCCCGATTTGTGACAAGTCGGAGCTATCTAAATCATAAGTTAAAAGTTATTATGAAAAATCATTGTTGTATCAATACTATACCCCATCGGCATAATAACAGTCACAATAGTTACACGAACACCAAAGGGATCCCCACAGAAAGCTTCATTGGGAATACGGTGTATTTAGCTATGAATAACAACTATATGTCAAGAATGGATAGGATCGGAAAAAAGTCATACTGAAGCATCTTAGTAAAAGAACAATCATCGTCCTATCAAGTGCTACCCGGCATTATCTATATCAGTCCGGCAAAAGCATGAAAGGAGAAATATACCGAATATCCTAGAAGAGAAAGAAATATTCATGTCCGCCAATAACAAATCCACCACAAATACAACCAAGGGTTGCTGCTATTAACGGCTACGTACCATTTCAATTACAGCACTGTATTTCACAACTCTATGATTGGCAAGGCAAAAAAAGATGTAAAAATTGCATTAAACCTCCTCTATCGGCTTGGACCAAACTTCCTCTTTCGTTTCTTTACACATTACGGAAATAGTTCCTCCAACAAAATCCTTCACATATCCTTTGCGTTCAGCCAACATATCTTCCGCCATTCTAATGGCCTTAGCCTTATCTTTCAATGAAAATCCTTTATTAGCAAAATCATTACCTTCTTTAAAATATATATCATAAGTTTCCATTGTATCACCTTTTTAAATTTGAGTGGCAAAGATAAAACCTACAATTATTATGCACAAGAGATTTCTTAATTATTTTTCGAATATCGTCAAGAAACAATTTAACTAAAAAAATTCCCGACTTATCACAAGCCGGGAATTCATGTAAAAGCACTATTATAAATATACTAACTATTGCAAAATTTTACCATCTTCACCTAAGAACAATGTCTGTTCATGAGCATCACTTGTCAACACATTAATTTTATAAATACGGCTTCCATCAATGCCATAGGCCATAAAAGCCTGCTTTATCATAGCACCTTCCAGTGCAAGCCTGTCCATCACGGCTTCCGGCACATCATTCATATAGATTTCCGAGAAAACCAACTTCTTAGATTGTTGAGGCTTTTCCACTACCGGAACCTCTACCGGAGCCGCTTGAGCAAAAGAAACAGACACGCCTAAAGTCATCACTAATACCAATGTTACTAATACCTTTTTCATAATTACTTTATTTTTTATTCATTTTTACCGACAACAATAAAACAAGAAGCGTGCCACAAATCTGCTCATTTTAATATCTAACTAAAAATCAACCACATACATATACGCTTTTTCATTTCAGGAGTGTAGATTCCTGTTGACAACGCCACAAAAGTGTGGAAAAAATCCACAAAATCAGGTTTTATACCGGCGAACAAAAAGTATAGCCAAGCTGTTTTATCAACCTCATCAAAACATTTAAATACCATGAAGAAGAGATGTTATTCTATATGTGTAATATTATGGGTACTGATCACCACCTTGTCTGCTACCTCTCCCACTACATTTCATATAGCACTGAAAAAGATATATCCACATGCCACGAACGTAAGCTGGAGCCAACAAGGGAATTATTATGTGGCCTCTTTTACCCAAAATGGTTTTGAAAAAGAAGTATGGATGAACGGTAATGCCCAATGGGTAATGACTAATACCGATTTACAAACTACAGATCAACTGACACCTAACGTATATAATGATTTTACATTGAGTCCATACGCCATGTGGACTGCCACCAATGTAAATCTCATAGAATTTCCTAAACGAACCACTCTGTACGTAATTACTGTTAACCTAAACAATTCGTCGGCCACCAAACAATTATTCTACACACTGAATGGCAGGCTATTGCAAACACGTGACGTCAGTTATATCAATCCTACATTATCCCCCGGAATCTTTGAATTCTAATACTATTATGACTGAACAAATAACATTTCCGGAAAAGGGACACATCAACAATTGGCAAACGATTATAAACTAGCATTTTAAAGTAAAATAATAAAAGAATCTACATTTTCAGGGCGTTAAATTAATGTAAAAAACTGTTTCATTTCCCATCCCCCTTACCTCATTTTACTACTTTTGCGCACACTCAGCCTATAAATGTGCAAAAGTTATCATGGAACTAGAACAGAGTTTTATTGCTCTTATCGAGCAAAGTATAAAAACAAATTGGTATTTAAACGCTCTTACAGACTATAAAGGCATCACATTACAATACAGAGATGTGGCCCGTAAAATAGAGAAAATACATATCTTGCTGGAAAATGCCGGCATTGAGAAGGGAGATAAAATAGCCATCTGCGGGCGTAATAGCGCTCATTGGACAGTAACTTACCTTGCCGTCATCACCTATGGTGCCGTAGTAGTACCTATCCTACATGAATTCAAAGCCGATCAGGTACACAATATTGTAAACCACTCTGAAGCCCGCCTGTTGTTCGTAGGCGATCAGATATGGGAGAACTTGAATGAAGCAGCCATGCCTCATTTGGAAGGTATCATAGAATTGAAAGATTTCGGTGTACCCGTATCCCGTTCGGAAAAACTGGCTTATGCCCGCGACCATCTGAATGAGATATTCGGGCACAAATTCCCTTGCAGATTTCGTCCCGATGATATTTCTTATGAAAAAGAAAAATCAGAAGACCTGGCCATCATTAATTACACTTCAGGTACTACCGGATATTCCAAAGGCGTAATGCTGCCTTATCGTAGCATACTCTCCAACGTGCTCTACTGTAAAGAAAAAATAGGTCTGAAAGCAGGTGACAGCGTCGTATCCATGTTACCTTTGGGACACGTATTCGGCATGACTTTCGATTTTCTTTACGGTTTCACAGCAGGCGCCCATCTATGGTTTCTTACCCGCATGCCATCGCCCAAAATCATAGCCGAATCATTTGCGGAAATCCGCCCGCGCGTCATAGCCTGCGTGCCACTGATTGTGGAAAAAATATTCAAGAAAAATATTCTTCCCAAGGTAGACAACAAATTAGGTAAACTGCTATTACATGTTCCCATCATCAGCGATAAGATAAAAGAACTTATCAAGCAGAAGGCGATGGAAGTTTTCGGCGGAAATTTCATCGAAATCATCATCGGAGGGGCTCCTTTCAATGCCGAAGTGGAAGCCTTTCTAAAAATGATAGATTTCCCATACACCATTGCATACGGAATGACTGAATGTGGTCCCATCATCTGCCATAGTCATTGGACAGAACTGAAACTGGCATCTTGCGGAAAAGTTGCCGCACGTATGGAAGCCAAAGTACTGTCTCCTAACCCATCAGCCATTGCGGGTGAACTGGTATGCCGTGGAGCCAACCTGATGTTGGGCTATTATAAGAACGAGGAAGCGACACGGCAAGTCATTGATACTGAAGGATGGTTGCATACAGGCGATATGGCGACAATAGACGAAGACGGAAATGTTTTTATCAAAGGACGTTGCAAAAACCTGTTACTCACTTCTTCCGGACAAAACATTTATCCGGAAGAAATAGAGTCCAAGCTAAACAATATGCCATACGTGTCAGAGTCACTGATTATTCTGCAACAAGACAAACTGGTGGGCCTAATCTATCCGGATTCCGATGATGCTTTTGCTCACGGCTTGAGCCAATCAGACCTTGTACGGGTAATGGAAGAAAACCGCCTTGAACTGAACAAACAATTACCGGCATTTTCCCAAATAGCCCGCTTCAAGCTATATCCTGAGGAATTTGAAAAAACAGCCAAGAAAAGTATCAAGCGCTTCTTGTACCAAGATATAAAAGAATAAATCAAAAAAAGCTCTCTTCATAATATGAAGATGTATCAAAAGTAAAATGGCGTATCATTTTGCCAGTAGGGGCAAGGTTCGCTCGCCCAAAAATGGTTTGCTTATGCATTTGGGCAGGCAAACCCTGCCCCTACAGTTGACAACATGATAACACAATCGGATTTTTAATCCCTCCGCCCCGTATGTATAAAGCCACACATACGGTATAACTACAAAAGTTCAGATAATTCGTTCTGCAAACGTCCTGCCACTTCTTCCATAGGCACTTCGCACCCCAATTCTTTCTGTAATGAAGTAACCCCTTTATCCATGAATCCGCAAGGATGGATATAACTGAAATAGCGCAAATCCGTATTTACATTCAGCGCCAATCCATGCATTGTCACAAAATGACTGCTTCTCACTCCTATTGCACAAATTTTCCGTTCCTGCGGAGTTCCCGCGGCCAGCCATACTCCGGTCGCTCCCTTCACTCGCCCGGCTTCAATGCCATAAGATGCGCAGACCCTGATCACCGCTTCTTCCAACACATGAATATATTCCTTCAACCCCAAATGATAATCCTCCAAATTCAAGATAGGATAACAAACCAATTGTCCGGGACCATGATAAGTAATATCCCCTCCTCGATCAATATGATAAAGGGTGGCACCAATCATCTTCAATTGTGCCTCCCCCAGCAGCATATTCGTTTCCTTTCCACTCTTGCCTAATGTATAGACATGCGGATGTTCTACAAAAATAATTCTATTCTCATACGTTTTTCCCACTTGTTTAGCTTCCACCACGGCATTAAACAACTCCGTCTGCCGTTTCCAAGCCTCAGAATAGGGAACTAATCCCCAATTTTCAATTTTCATGATACCTCCCAGTTTTAAATGTAAAATAGGATAGGGTTCGCCCGATGCGTCTTTTGCATCCCTGCCAATAACCCGAAATCCAAAATGGCCATAAAAGCCGGACGCTTTCTTATTTTGTTCGTTTACATCGACATAACGTACATGGCAATGCTCCAAAGCATAACGCATCAATTGTTTCCCTATTCCCGTACCTATGGCACGCGGATGAACAAAAAGCATTTCAAGCATAGTCCCATTAATACCCATGAATCCTTCTATACCAGCATTGTCACGAATCATGTAAAGCGGCATACTATGAAGATAAACACTCCATACCAGTGGCTTTAACTTCTGAATATATGCTTCAGGTATGAAATGATAAGTAGCACGCACCGAAGCTTCCCATAAACAGGTCAATTCATCAAAGTCATCGGGCGTAGGTTGAATTATTTGATACATATTACTTTTTTCTGCAAAGGTGGGATAATTATTGTATATTTGCAACCCCAATCAAAAGAAAGAATATGTTGCCGTACATCAATGATTTTCCAATAGAATTCCGCGACTATATCGCAAGTGAAATTATCCCACGATACGCTGGTTTTGACAAAGCACATCGTGTAGATCATGTATTGAAAGTTATAGCAGAAAGCCTCAATTTGTCTCAATATTATGATGTGAGCCGCATGATGGTGTATGTTATTGCCTCTTACCATGACCTGGGACTCTGTGAGGGACGGGAGTTCCACCATCTCATTTCAGGAAAAATACTATGGGCAGACCAGAAGTTAAGGCAATGGTTCCCTGAAGAGCATATTTTGATTATGAAAGAGGCTGTAGAAGATCACCGTGCATCCAACAAGCATGTTCCCCGTAGCATTTATGGCAAAATTGTAGCGGAGGCCGACCGCATTATTGATCCGGACATCACCTTGAGACGGACGGTACAATATGGTCTTTCCAACTATCCCGAACTGGACAAAGAAAAACAATACATACGTTTTCTGACACATTTGAAAGAAAAATATGCTGAAGGTGGTTATTTAAGATTATGGATACCTCAATCAGCCAATGCTGCACATCTGCAGGAGTTGAGGCAACTGATAGCCGATGAGGAAGAACTTCATAAAGTATTTGAAAAGATCTATTCACAGGAAACAGAAACGATACAGAATTTAGAAAATATCCCTATATTTGTCCGGAACAAAAAAAATAACAGTATATGAAAAAGCTGGTTCTATCCATTTCTATGTTTCTGATTGCCGCTACTACCTTTGCGCAGTCCGAAGTGGTAACAGATAGTATTCCGCCCATTTCATTGGATGGTTACAAGAATTTTAACGGATTTATGCTGGATATGGGTTCCATGATTATGGCCCCTCCCCCTCTGATAGCCCCGCAACTTTATTATCAGCCTTACAACAATAATGCGATTGCGAATTACAATGAAATATTCCGTCCCAATATGAATATCATTTATGACAGAGGGTCTTACAACCATGTATTTACCCCCATGTATCCGGGAATGGGAATCTATGGATTCGGAACAATATCAATGCCTCCCACCTTACAAAGTGCAACCTTTAAATTGAAAAACGGATTACACATCACCACATACGGTGAATATGATGCCGACGGGAACAAAGTACGGAATCCAAGCGCATTGCCTTGGGAAAGAAATAATTTCAACGGAGCTTTCGAAATGAAATCGGAGAATGGGAACTTCGGAATACGAATAGAAGTACAAAGAGGAAGAAACAATCCTTTTTGAATTATAAACTAAAAGATAGAAAAATGAAAAGCAGCCATGCAAAACAAAATCTATGCACGGCTGCTTTTTTATTTATTTTTAATTCAATCACAACTTTCTCCAATTCAGGCTCAAGCTGTTCAACACTACACTGACAGAACTACATGCCATGGCAGCACTGGCAATCATCGGGTTAAGCAAGATACCATACAATGGGAACAGAATACCTGCCGCCACCGGAATGCCTATCAAATTATAGATAAACGCCCAGAAAAGATTCTGATGGATCAAACGTACAGTTTTATGGGAAAGTTTAAAAGCTTTGGGTAACAACAACAAATCCGAAGTCATTAACGTAACCATCGCTACATCCATGGCAATATCCGTACCTTTACCCATTGCAATACTTACATCGGCACGTGCCAACGCCTGTGAGTCATTAATGCCGTCACCTACCATAGCTACGACTCTTCCTTCAGCTTGTAATTCTTTAATAACATTCTCCTTATCGACCGGCAAAGCATCCGAAATAAAACGATTCGCATCAATTTCTCCGGCCACATTCTGTGCAGTAAGATGACCGTCACCAGTCAACAATACAATGTACTTTCCACTCTCCTTCAATTGTTTGACCGCTTGTCTGGAAGTATCTTTTATTTTGTCACTAATGGCTATAACCGCCAGCAATGTATTTCCCTCGCCAAAATAAACCAGACTCTTGCCACTCTTCTCATAATCCTCCACCATCCCTTTCAACAAGTCGGAAATTCCCGCTCCAAAATCTTTCAGTAACCGATGGCTTCCTGCCCAAAAAGTTTTATTTCCACGGGTCACCACAATCCCCCGTCCTGTCCGACTCTCAAAAGAATCAATGAGCGCCGGCTTCTCACCTTCCTTTTTCAAAGCCTCGACAATAGCCAAAGCCAACGGATGTTCCGATTTCAATTCAGCAGCATACAGAATTCCCTTATGCTCGTTCTGCCATCCGGCATCATGCAACCATCCGGTCACCACAGGGCGCCCCTCAGTTACAGTACCCGTTTTATCAAGTACCACTGTATCCACTTTCCGCATCTGCTCCAAGGCTACCGCATCCTTTATCAAAATATGTGATTCGGCCCCTTTACCAATTCCTACCATCAAAGCAGTGGGAGTAGCAAGTCCCAAAGCACACGGACAGGCAATAACCAAAACAGACACTGCTGAAAGCATGGCATAAGAAAAGTCATCCGCTCCACCTGCCACTATCCAAACAAGGAAAGTAAAAACAGCCACAGCAAGGACAACAGGAACAAAAACCGCCGTCACTTTATCCACAATACGCTGGACCGGAGCTTTAGACCCCTGTGCTTCCTGCACCATGCGGATAATCTGTGCCAACACCGTATTTTTCCCCACCTTTTGAGCAGTCATAGTAAATGCACCGTTCTGATTGATAGTGCCGGCCAGCACCTTATCACCCTGTTTTTTCTCTACAGGAATAGGTTCACCGCTTATCATGCTCTCATCTATAAAGGTGTTTCCTCCGACAATGACTCCATCCACCGGAATTTGCTCACCGGGACGGACGCTCACCTTATCGCCAACCTGAAGTTCGGCTATCAAGATATCCTCTTCCCTGCCGTCTTTCACCACACGGGCCGTCCGAGGCTGTAATCCCATCAGTTTACGAATAGCTGTGGAAGTTTTTCCTTTTGCTTTCTCTTCCATCAGCTTGCCAACCAATACGAAAGCTATTATAACAGTGGCAGCTTCATAATATACATGAGGTTCCAATCCGCGGCTGTACCAAAATTCGGGATAGAACGTATTAAACAAACTGAACAAAAATGCGATGGAGGTGCTAAGTGCCACCAACGTATCCATATTACTGGTACGCTGAAGCGTCTGTTTCCAGGCATTCATATAGAAAGAACGCCCCGAATATAAAATAACAGGAAGTGAAAGCAACAGCATCCACCAGTTTACTCCCGGAACATTCATCAGAAACATCCCCAAAACAGCTACCGGTAAAGCAAAAATCCAAGCAACGATAGTCTTCCGCTTCAACTGTCCGTAATAAGATTGCTCTGCTTCCTCCTGCTCCTGCACAGAGTTATCCTCATCTATTATCAAATCAAAACCTATTTTCATCACAGCCTCTTTCAGTTGTTGCGGAGACACAATATCCGGATTATAAGTCACCGCCAAAGTAGCCGCCGCCAAATTGACCGATGCATTTTCCACGCCTTCTTGCTTCCTTACAATCTTCTCCACGTTGCCGGCACATGCCGCACAATGCATTCCCGTAACGGGATATAGTTTTTTTGTCATATCGCTCATATTCATTTCTTTACTTATTTATTATAGCTTATCAACGGACAAATTTAGCAAAAAGTTCATGCAATCTTGTTGCAAACAGATAAATATATTTTCGCTTTTTAGATGGACATTTCACGAAGTTATTCTATATTTGTGGAGAAAGTTAGGATAAGTAATCCATGCAAATAAACAAAAAGTTATGAAAAAAAGAAATCTCGTATTGTCTGTTATGGCAACTTGCCTTGTATCCTGCTTTTTATTATCGGGATGTAACGGACAAAAACAAATTGATAGTGAAACTGTAAAGACTGTAAAGGTGGAAGAACAAGCCCATTTACAAGATGACACAGTCTCTCCCGCCTGTAAGATTACTATTGATTATAGTTATTTAGCAGAATCTGATGCTGCGGATAGCATAGCACAACGCATCAACCGTACCATACAAGCCCACGTTTTGGGAAAAGAATATATCCGGATGAATCCGGAAGTTGCTGTAGATTCTTTTAAAAATACCTACATTAACAACTACCGCAAAGATGTGAACGAGTTCTATCAGGAAGATATAAAAAATGGAACTCCCAAAGACGAACTTCCCACATGGTACAATTATGAATACGGACTGACCACCCATTTCAGCGAAGGCAAAGAAGGTATTCTGAATTTCATTGCAGAAACTTTTGAATATACAGGCGGGGCACATCCCAACTCATGGAACAAATGGATGAACTTCGAAAAGAATACCGGCAAACTGCTTGCTTTGAAAGATGTATTTATGGCAGGATCGGAAAAACCGATGAGCGACATGTTGCTGGAAGAACTGATAACAGAGATGGCTACCCGTCTGGAAGACAGCTCCATCACCTCACTGGAAGGACTTCAGAATGCAGGCATCTTGAATTCTACCAATATGTACGTACCCGACAATTTCTTGTTAGAAAAGGAAAAAGTATCTTTCCTGTATAACAAATATGATATCGCTCCCTATGCTGTAGGAGTCATCACCCTTTCTTTGCCCTACACATCGGTAGAAAAATATATGATACATTAAATAACGATTTTAAGTATAGAATGGAATTAATACTGAAATATTTCCCTAACCTCAGCGAACAGCAGAAAACACAGTTTGCCGCATTGTATGATTTATATACGGATTGGAATAGCAAAATCAATGTAATCTCACGCAAGGATATCACTAATCTGTACGAACATCATGTATTGCACTCGCTAGGCATAGCCAAAGTGATAAACTTCACCCCTGATACCCAAATTATGGACTTGGGCACAGGGGGCGGTTTCCCGGGTATCCCTTTGGCCATCTTATTCCCTGAAGTCCAATTCCATCTGGTGGACAGTATCGGAAAGAAAGTGAAAGTAGCTACAGAAATAGCCAATGCTATCGGACTGAAGAATGTCACTTTCCGTCATTGCCGCGCCGAAGAAGAAAAAAGGAAATTCGACTTCGTGGTAAGTCGTGCTGTCATGCCTTTGGGCGATCTAATAAAAATTATCCGTAAAAACATCAGACAAGAACAACATAACGCCCTGCCCAACGGGCTGATTTGTCTGAAAGGCGGAGAGTTGGAACAAGAAACAATGCCCGTGAAGCACAAAACAATGCTTTATGATCTGAAAAATGAATTCACGGAAGATTTTTTTAAAACCAAGAAAGTGGTTTATGTAACCATCAGCGGTTTATAATTATAGATAAAAAAAACATGAAAATAAAGAAATTTGAATTCAATATGTTTCCGGTAAACTGCTACGTGCTATCGGACGAAACAAAGGAAGCCGTCATTATTGATGCCGGTTGCTTTTATGAAGAAGAAAAGCAAGCCTTAAAAAGATATATTGACAGCAATAGCCTGACAGTGAAACATTTGTTGAATACGCACCTCCATCTGGACCATATTTTCGGCAACCCATTCCTGTTGCAAGAATACGGGCTAAAAGCCGAAGCAAATCAAGCGGATGAATTTTGGCTGGAACAAGCACCGGCACAATCACGTATGTTTGGTTTCCAATTGCCCGAAGCACCCGTGCCATTAGGAAAATATATCTTTGATGGAGATATCATTACTTTCGGCAATACCCAACTGGAAGCTATCCATGTACCGGGTCATTCGCCGGGAAGCATTGTTTTTTACTGCAAAGAAGCCCACTGTATCTTCAGCGGTGATGTATTGTTCCAAGGAAGTATAGGACGTGCAGACCTTACAGGAGGTAACTTCGACGAACTTCGCGAGCATATATGCAGTCGTTTGTTTGTACTCCCCCCCGACACGGTAGTCTATCCCGGTCATGGAGACCCGACCACTGTGGGAGCAGAAAAAGCGAACAACCCTTTTTTCCGATAAGATAAAACTTAAAATTCAACTTATATACTACTACCATGAAAACAGATTTATTAGCAGACCGACATATCGGTATACAGGAAGAAGACCTTCCCGTTATGTTGGAAAAGATTGGCGTAAAGAGCCTTGATGAACTGATTAACAAAACAATTCCGTCCAAAATCCGTTTGAAAGAACCTCTGCCACTGGCTGCTCCCATGACGGAACGGGAGTTTGCAGAGCATATTACCGAACTAGCTTCACAAAACAAGATTTATACCTCTTATATAGGTATGGGTTGGTATGACAGTATTACTCCGGCGGTCATTCAACGCAATGTATTCGAGAATCCTGTGTGGTACACCTCGTACACTCCTTATCAAACCGAAGTTTCACAAGGACGTTTGGAAGCACTGATGAACTTCCAGACTGTCATATCCGACCTCACAGCCATGCCATTGGCAAACTGCTCATTGCTGGATGAATCTACCGCCGCTGCCGAAGCCGCCACCATGATGTATGGACTTCGCACCCGCGACCAACAAAAAAGCGGAGCCAACGTATTGTTTGTGGATGAAGAGATTTTCCCACAGAATCTGGCAGTCATCCAGACCCGCGCCCTTCCGCAAGGCATGAAGATCCAAGTAGGAAATTACAAGGAATTGGTATTTACTCCGGAAATCTTTGCCTGCATCCTTCAATACCCCAATGCCAGCGGTAGCGTGGAAGACTATCGTGAGTTTGTGGAAAAGGCACATGCCGCCCATTGTAAAGTAGCCGTGGATGCTGACATCATGAGTTTGGCATTGTTAGTTCCTCCCGGCGAATGGGGAGCAGACATCGTATTCGGAAGTACCCAGCGCCTGGGTATCCCCTTGTTCTACGGAGGTCCGTCCGCAGCCTACTTCGCTACACGTGACGAATATAAACGCAATATGCCGGGACGTATCATCGGCTGGTCTAAAGACAAATATGGCAAACTGGCCTACCGTATGGCTTTACAGACCCGTGAGCAACATATTAAACGCGAAAAAGCAACTTCCAACATCTGCACCGCACAGGCATTACTGGCTACAATGGCCGGCTTCTATGCCGTTTATCATGGGCAGGAAGGTATCAAAAATATAGCAAAACGCATTCATAGCATTACCACCTGGTTGAACAAAGCCCTAACCCGCTTGGGATATGTACAGCATAATGAATTATTCTTTGACACCCTGCGTTTCAGTCTGCCCGACCATGTTTCGGCTCAGAAGCTGCGTACCATCGCATTGAGTAAAGAAGTAAACCTCCGTTACTATGATAATGGCGATGTAGGTTTCAGCATTGATGAAACCACCGACCTGAAAGATGTAAACCTGTTACTTTCCATCTTCTCCATTGCTGCCGAAGAAACCGTTCAAGAAGTAACAGACATTCCCGAAGCATCCTCACTGAATCGTGAACTACGCCGCCGTACTTCCTTCCTCACCCATGAGGTATTCAACAAGTATCATACTGAAACCGAAATGATGCGTTATATCAAACGTTTGGAACGTAAAGATATCTCATTGGCACATTCCATGATTTCATTGGGTTCTTGTACCATGAAACTGAATGCCGCTTCGGAAATGCTCCCACTCAGCAACTTAGGCTGGATGGCTATACACCCGTTAGCACCTGAGGATCAAACAAAAGGCTATCAGACATTAATTAATAACTTAAGCGAGCAGTTGAAGGTTATTACCGGATTTGCAGGAGTCACTTTGCAACCTAATTCAGGTGCAGCAGGAGAGTATACAGGACTTCGTATCATCCGCGCTTATCTGGAAAGTATCGGACAGGGACACCGCAACAAGATATTAATTCCGGCATCAGCCCACGGTACGAATCCGGCTTCAGCCATTCAATGCGGATATACCACGGTGACTTGCGCCTGTGACGATAAAGGTAATGTAGACGTAGAAGATTTACGTGCAAAAGCAGAAGCCAACAAGGATGATCTGGCTGCATTAATGATTACCTATCCGTCCACTCATGGTATCTTTGAACCGGAAATTGCAGAAATTTGTAAAATTATTCATAAATGCGGAGCACAGGTTTACATGGATGGTGCAAATATGAATGCACAGGTAGGTCTGACCAATCCGGGTACCATCGGTGCTGATGTATGCCATTTGAATCTGCATAAGACTTTTGCCAGCCCTCACGGTGGTGGCGGTCCAGGTGTAGGTCCCGTTTGTGTAGCCGAACATCTGGTTCCGTTCCTTCCGGGACATCAAGTTTGGGGTAACAGTGCCAATCAGGTTTCTTCAGCTCCATACGGTAGCGCAGGAATCCTGCCTATTACTTACGGTTATATTTGCATGATGGGCGCCGAAGGTCTGACCAATGCCACCAAGACTGCTATTCTGAGCGCCAATTATCTGGCAGCTTGCTTCAAGGATACCTACGGCATTGTATATACCGGTGCTACGGGCTTTGTGGGTCATGAAATGATTTTAGATTGCCGCTATCTGCATGACGAAACCGGTATCAGCGAAAATGACATCGCCAAGCGTCTGATGGACTATGGCTATCATGCGCCCACCCTTTCTTTCCCGGTTCATGGAACATTGATGATTGAACCGACTGAAAGTGAAAGTTTATGGGAACTGGATAATTTCGTCACTGTGATGCAAACCATCTGGCAGGAAATTCAAGAAGTGAAGAATGGCAGTGCCGATAAAGAAGATAATGTATTGGTCAACGCCCCGCATCCTGAATATGAAGTGGTGGCCAATGAATGGAATCACAGCTACAGCCGAGAGAAAGCCGCTTATCCTATCGAATCGGTACGTGATAACAAATTCTGGATCAATGTAGCCCGGGTAGATAATACATTAGGTGACCGCAAACTGTTGCCTACCCGTTATGGTAAGTTTGAATAAAAAAGCATTGTACTAAAAAGAAGAAGAGAGGATCAAAATTCAGTTTTTGAAAATATGAATTTATAATTTGAAATTTGAGCATCCTAAAAAACTAAAGAAAGGGTCGTATCATTACTCAAGACAGAGCTTGATACGACCCTTTTAAGTTTATAATTACTATCTGTAACTTTTCGGAACTGTCATTTTAGTTTTAACACACCTCCTCCCTCTTTTCAGGAACTATCCTTTTACTTTATCCACAGTAGGAGCAACTTGAGTTCCATAGCAGTCCGAACACATAATATCAGTATCCTAATTCATAAGGCTGTTCTACAGCCGGAACCCCATCGGACATCCATCCAGGCATTGCTTCTTTTTTCAGATAATGATTAAAGAACTGGAACATACGTTTTTGAAAATCTATTTTGTTGGCAATCTTTGTCGGCCAATGCGGTTCGCCTGTATAGTTCAGCATCCAGCAAGGCTTTCCAAGACGTTTCATTGCCACAAAATATTCTATTCCCTGATACCAGGGCACATGTCCGTCAGCGTCATTATGCATGATTAAAACAGGTGTTTGTACCTTGTCCATCGTGAACAGAGCAGAGTTTTCCAAGTAACGCAACGGAGTACTCCAAGGCGTACCGCCCAGACGGCTCTGAGTATGTTCATACTGGAACGAGCGTGCCAGCCCCGATCCCCAACGGATACCTCCGTAGGCACTGAACATATTGACCACCGGAGCACCTGACTCAATAGCCGCAAACAAATCAGTACGTGTAGCCAGATAAGCCACTTGATAACCGCCCCAACTATGTCCCTGCGCCCCTATGGCTTTCTCGTCAATATAACCTTTGCCTATCAGCATGGCAACCCCCGGCATCAGACAGTTATAGCAACTCTCACCCGGATAACCGTCTACATAACGTATGTCCGGATTGAACACAATATACCCGTTACTGTTATAAAGATGATAATCAATGGTAGACCGATGGGGTTCCGGCATCCGGTAATTAAACAGAGTTTCCGAATTTCGCTCATAGAAACTCACAATCATCGGGTATTTCTTGGCCGGATCAAAATCGGCAGGCTTGTACACCACCCCTTCCAACTTACGGCCATCTAAAGATATCCACGAAACCAGTTCGGCAGTTCCCCACAAATAGTCTTTCTGTTGGTCAATGCCATGAGTCAGCCGAATAGATTTCTTGAAATCGAGTGTAGCATAATGAAGGTCAGGATATTGCTCAAAACTTTCCATCGTATAGATTACATGGTCTGTATTTTTCGCCTTAGAAATACTGCGTAACATATAGTTACCCGCCATCAATTCTTTGGGAGAAGCAGCGGTGGAAAGACGAGCCTTGTAATACCCGTTCCCTTTGGTCACTTCATTAAAGCCTTTCAACAACTGTGGCTTGTTCAGGTCAATCACACGCTCCTCCTTATCCAGTTTTACCAAACGATATGAAATCCGGTTCTTACGTCCATTCATCGTCAGATTGACAGGTTCCTTCATGGCATCCGGATCGAATTTCCAAATATCATAACGGTCATAAATTAAAAGGGACTCATCCCGTTCCGTCCATCCGGCAGTTCCATGTGCGTTCGGATAGTCAGGTACATCATTCTCTTCATCCCATGCGAGGAAAGAAGCGGGGCTAGTCAACTGATTTTTTTTCCCGTCTGCCATAGAAAGAGTATACCAACAACTGTCTGTTTCAGCATACCAATACGCATACTTGCCTTGTGGTGAAAGACGGTATCTGCCATAATCCGCCGATGCCAGTAATTTACGGCTGCCATCTTCCAAAGACACTGTGTAATAATCACTGCGTGTCCGCCCTTCCCACATGGAGGACAATGAATAAGGACGCGAAGTGGAAAGCAATGCCAACGGGGCATCTCCTTCATCTCCCAGCAAAATCTGAGACAGCTCCTCATCTGCCAGCTGACAAATACGACCACCATTTATATGATAAACCGCTTGATAGCTTCTTTTCAGCTCTTTCTCCTTATTATAATCCTGTACAGTATATTGCACCGGCTCGTCCCAACTCCACACCTGCACATTGGGACGGTTCTCCGCCAATTGCAACGTATCCTTTTGTCTAGGCTCAGGCGATGTGCCAAAAAACAACCGGGAAGCACTCTTCGAAAATTGTAATTTCCCATGCTCGCTGATTACCCATCCTTTCGGAAAAGCCCGATTGCCACGTGCCGCAACTTCTGTTGCCGGTGCTCCCTGCTGTGACAGCCACAAGCTCATGGCTTTATAACAAGAATCTTTCTGTGCACAATATAAGAAAGCCAAGTTTGCTCCATCTTCATCAAAAGTTACCTGTTTAAACACCCCGTCACCTTCTTTTATCAGCGTCTTCACACCTGTTTCCGTATTCAGAAGATACAATCCCGGCTTTTCCTCTGCTTTATCACCTGCGGTAATATAATAAAGCATTCCGCTTTTCTCCGCAAAGTTGAAAGCTTTCACAGCAGGAGCCTCATACCGGGTACTGAGGTTTGCATTCAACGGTTGGACATACAAAGTCGAGTCTTTCCTTCCCTTCTGAAAAGCAACCCAGTCCGCCTTCTCTGCCAGCCTGAATGTTTTCAGTGAATCAATCACTTCCCTGCCGCCCGAAAGCGAATAAATGACCAATGCATCCATCGGCATCTTTTCTTTCTTCGTTTTCTTTATTTTCAGAGAATCCACTATCATCTTGCCGGGTTTCTGCGACACAACCAAATAGTCGGAAGAAGCCGAGAAAAGAAAACGGTCCGCCCGCGGAAAAGTGGCAAGTTCCTTCCCTTGTGCATCATACAAATTCACCACAGCATCTCCTTCCCAAGGTTCCATCTTGCATGCCACCCACTTTCCATTATCAGAAATAGCTTGCCCGCTGATACGCTGCCAGGCAACTAAATTGTCTACTGTGAGACTTTTCGAGGCTGTCTGCGCCATCACAGGCGACAGATTCCCTATGCATAGGACAAGAGCCAGATACTTTACATGTTTCATATCCATTTTATCGTTACTGATTAGTTCGATTTTTATAAAAGCTTATCTTTCTCATATTCCGTTTTATCTTCGGCCGCAACCAGATTTAATTCCCTGCCGCTCTCTCCATACGAAACCGCATGACGTACTGCAAAATTTTCCAAGAACAAATGGTTCAGCGTAAACAATGCCCCATTCAAGTGCTCATTTCTGACAGAAGGTTTTGTATTCCTACTACGAATCCGAGACATGCATTTACGATGCCGTCCGGGAGTCAAGACACCCGCCATCCATCCACTTTTTAAATAATGCAAATATATAAAAAACGGATAAAAGTCTGATTCTAAACAATAATTTTGTACTTTTACTGTCGCATATAATCCATATACATTCAACACCAAACAATAAAAGCTATGACAGCAAGAAACAAAGTTCTAACCATCATGGGTATCATTATACTTATCGGGATTATCTCAATAGGATTCTTTGTATTTCCAATCGGAATTTCCATGTGCGCCATTACAGGCTTATGCTATGGCTGCAAATATAAAGACAAGTTGTTTATCAGATGGTCATCTGTAGGATTGGTAACAGGTATCGGACTTTCCATTTACACCTGGTGTTTAATCTCGTCAATGTAAAACAGTATAAGTTCAGTAAAAAAAAGAGGGGTTACGACAACCCCTCTATTTCACCATTCACGATATCAATATGCAATGCCTGCGGTTCCTTCGGCAATCCCGGCATACGCATTATTTCTCCGGCAATGACTACCAGCATCTCAGCTCCGGCATTCATCACAATATCTTGTACATGGAATTCAAAATTGTCTACCGCACCGTAAATTTTGGGGTCGGTAGAGAATGAATACTGCGTCTTGGCAATGCAGATAGGGAAATTTCCATATCCCAATTCTACAATATGCTTCAGTTTCTTACGGGCAGCGGCACTATACGTAATAATGCTGGCACCGTATAAATTACAAGCCACCTTCGATATTTTAGTTTCTACACTATCCTCATCATCATAGGCATATTGCAAAGGCTCGGAAGGTTGTTCCTCAATGGTTTTCACAACCAGTTCCGCCAATTCTACTGCCCCTTCGCCACCATCAGTAAAGGCGTTGTTCACTGCAAAGCCCACACCTTTCTTCTCGCAATGGGTACGGATATAATCCACTTCTTCCTCCGAATCATCCCCATAACGGTTAAACGCAACGACAACTGTCTGACCGAAATATCTCAAATTACGCAAATGCTTATCCATATTGGCCACACCCTGCTTCAAAGCTTCCAGATTAGGTTCCTTTATCTTATCCTGTGATACGCCGCCATGCATTTTCAATGCACGGGCAGTAACCACCAAGACGGTCAGTTTAGGTGTGACACCTGCTTTACGGCACTTAATATCATAGAACTTCTCCGCTCCCAGGTCAGCCCCGAATCCGGCTTCGGTAATAGTATAATCACTAAAAGTCATTGCCATCTTGGTTGCCAGAATAGAGTTGCAACCGTGAGCGATATTGGCAAACGGCCCCCCATGAACAAAGGCAGCAGTATGTTCCGTAGTTTGTACCAGATTAGGAGAAAGAGCATCTTTCAAAAGAACTGTAATGGCTCCGGCAACTCCTAAATCTTTTACAGTAAAAGGCTTGTTGTCATACGTAAAACCTAATAAAATATTTTCAATGCGACGACGCAGGTCCTTTTCATCCTTGGCCAGACACAGAATAGCCATAATTTCAGATGCAGGAGTAATATCAAAACCTGACTCCTGGGTAATTCCGTTGGTCTTCGGTCCTAGTCCTGTAACAATATAACGGAGGGAACGGTCATTCACATCCAACACACGACGCCACAGCACTTCCTTCAATCCGAAACCATTATCACGATTCTGATAAAGGTAATTGTCCAACAAGGCCGAAATCATATTGTGAGCGGAAGTGATGGCATGAAAATCACCTGTAAAATGAAGATTAATCTTATCCATCGGCAAAACTTGGGCATATCCTCCTCCGGCAGCTCCCCCTTTCATTCCGAAACAAGGACCTAGCGACGGCTCGCGCAAGGCAACAATTGTTTTCTTTCCTATTTTATTCAGTCCCAAAGCCAATCCGATGGAAACAGTGGTCTTACCAATACCGGCTTTGGTAGGAGTGATGGCAGTAACTAGAATAAGGTTACTCTGCTGCACCTTTTCTTCGTTTATCTGACTTTCATCCACTTTGGCAATATAGCGCCCGTAGTTACTGATGTGCTCTACAGGAATACCGGTTTCCCGAGCCACTTGTTTAATCTTGACCAGCTCAATGCTGCGTGCTATTTCAATGTCCGTTTTCATCTTTTTACTAAATTTAGGCGGCAAAGGTAATATATTTCCTTAACTTTGTTTTGGTTTCAAACAACAAAATAATATAAGGAGTAAGCAAATGAACAATTTTGTATTTTACAGCCCTACCGAGTTTGTATTTGGCAAGGATACAGATATCCAAACCGGTACTCTTGCTAAAAAGTATAACGCCCGGAAGGCAATGATTGTTTACGGTGGAGGCTCTATTATTCGCAGCGGATTACTGCAACGCATAGAAGATTCTCTGCAACAGGCAGGAGTGGATTATGTAAAATTAGGAGGCGTACAACCTAATCCTACTGACCCGAAAGTTTACGAAGGCATTGAACTGGCGCGCAAAGAAGGCGTGGACTTTATGCTTCCCGTAGGGGGAGGCTCTGTCATTGACACTGCAAAAGCCATTGCGGCAGGAGTGCCCTACGAAGGTGATTTTTGGGATTTCTATATAGGAAAAGCCAAAGTGAAGAAGGCCTTAAAAGTGGGTGTGGTACTTACTATTCCCGCTGCCGGCAGCGAAGGTTCGGGCAATACGGTGATTACCAAACTGGAAGGTCTGCAAAAACTAAGTTTGCGTGTACCGGAATTACTACGGCCTGTTTTTGCAGTGATGAATCCGGAGCTGACCTATACTCTCCCCCCCTACCAGACAGCTTGTGGCATTGCCGATATGATGGTACACATTATGGAACGTTATTTTACCAACACTCCCGATGTAGAAATCAGTGACCGGCTGTGTGAAGGGACTTTGATGGCTATCATCAAAGAAGCATATAAAGTGAAGCAGAACCCGAACGATTACGAAGCACGCGCCAATATCATGTGGTGTGGGACAATTGCCCATAACGGTACTTGCGGAGTAGGTTGTGAGGAAGACTGGGCATCACATTTTCTGGAACATGAAATCAGTGCTGTATATAATGTGACACATGGAGCAGGACTAGCAGTAATCGTACCTGCATGGATGACATTCATGGCAGAACATAACCCGAAAAAGATTGCCCGGTTTGCAAACCGCGTTTTCGGAGTTCCCGAGAATGAGGATTTGGAAGAAATGGCACTTGCCGGCATATCACGATTGAAGCATTTTTTCAGATACATGGGCCTGCCGGTCAATTTCAAAGAATTGGGTATAGAACATCCTGATATTGAACTGCTAGTGAAAAAACTGCATGAAAACAAAGGTGAATTAGTAGGTAATTATGTAAAACTGAACAAAGAATACAGTAAAGAGATATTCGAACTAGCCTGCAAATAACCCGCACAGCCCAACTGTTCTAAAATATAGGCATCCGGTTTATCTGCCTTTATTTCATTCAGAACCGTAAAGCTCCTAAAGTATTCTATTTTCCAGACGCGCCGGCACGAACTACGTTATTCGTGCCAGCCGCATCTGAGAAATATAGCACCATTAAGCGACAGACACTTCATGCAACGACTTCCCTCTTGCCCATTTATACTCCAACATTTTCCACCTTTTACTTCACTATTTATATGCTTTTTAGCATAAAACGCTAGGTTTTTCCAACCATTTAAAGTAACTTCGCCGGACTTTTTTGGAGAAAAAACAATGTATATATTCCGATCAATTCACGAAATAATAAATACGATTTTTGTAGCTAAAGGGCTATTGGTAGAGATGTTTGAGAAGAGAAAAGTACTTAGTTTTCGATACTCGGACGCACTAGCCCTATTGAAAGAGGATGAAAACCGTTTAAAGATACTCATCGAAAAGGAAATCATACACCAAAACGGAAACTTTGTGGAACTGGATGCCCGATTCCTTGATTTCTTCGAACTGCTGCTGGAAGCGAACGAGGAAATCAACACGGCTACCGTAGAGGAAAACATAGAGTACCTGCACGAACTGATGGACTACTACCTGAAAGAAAAGATCCAGTCGCGCAAGGAAAGTTATGTACGCAATATCAAGATTACCTTTCAGAAACTGGCACGTGTAACGATACGGAACATTATCAACCTTCAACACAATATTGATAATGCTTTCAAACACGAGCCCACATACCAGATAAAAATAGCCAAACTGCAAAATCTGGACAAGAAACGAATCAACATCCAGCGGTTGATAGACTCTACCGAACATCTGATTCTGCATGAAGAACGGGATTTCTTCCGCCAAGCCACTGACGAAGAGCTGACCCGCATCCTGCTCGAACTGCGGCAGGAACTGCAACTATCAGCTCACAGTCTGATTCGTGCCCAGCAGGATATCATCAATTACCTGAACCAAATAAAGAATCAGGTGATACTGGTAGAAAAAATACGAAAAGTAAAATATCTGCAAGATCAGTTCGAGTTACGTGCCCGGAGTAATCTGTCTGAAATAATGGAACGGGAACGCTCCCTCCTGTTGGAAGGCAATACACAAGCATCGTTCAAACTGTCCCCCAGCTATTTGGCCAGTGACGAAGTGCGTCCCATCATTCTGAAAGTTATCAGCAATCAGAAGTATCGTGAAATTGTACGGAAAAATGAAGCCGGAGCTTTCAGTGAAGAAGACTTGGAAGCACAGGCCATGTACGAAGAAGTGATTAATTTGGACGAAGTGGTAACCGCCTTTGTGCAGTCGGGGGCAGAAGCCCGCTGGAAAGGAGAGCCGGTCAGCGACCTTTTTTCCTTTCTGTTGCAATATCATTTCCATCGCGAAGTGGATGAAAAGGAACGTACCACGTTCTTCTGTCAGATTGTCTCACTTTACGAGAGCCAACTGGAAATCCGGAACGAGTTCGGACTCCACAATCAATATGAATATGCTAAAATATACCCACTCTGAGAATTATGGATTTAAATATACAAATACCCGATAATACCGCATCCATCTTTGAATACCTGCAAAAAGGACTGTTCATCAGTTCCAACAGCACCAGCGAAGAAGTACGCGATATGTATAATGAAATAGATGAGAACTACGAATCTCTCTATCAGTATTTCTCACAAATAAACTATACACTGGAACGGGGAAACGAATATTTCTTCTTCTCCCGTATAGAACCTAAAGCCACACTGGAGCAAAAAATCATGCGTGCCTATTACTGGATAGATGTGCTCGATTTTTTCAAAACCTACGATGAAACATTCGGTCCCGGATTCCGCTTCCAGCCCGAACAGATATTGGTGGAAACCAACATCAACATGCTGCTCCAAAACAAACTGGACGGTATGCGGAAACACTTCTCGGACAAGGACATCCGCAAGGAAGTGCTGGAAAACATGATACGCCAGCTCACCAAAGACTCGTTCCTGGAACAGGAAAATGAGAAAACCAATACGTATAAAGTGATGAGCGCCTGGCATTATCTGGAAAGACTGATTGAAAGTATCAACATTTACGACGAAACCGAAGATGAGAAACCTGAGTAGAATTATCTTTATCAATAGTGCGAATATCCCTTATTCGGACGATATCTATCTGGACGGAAACGTTCACTTCATCGGTACGCAGGGAGTGGGAAAAAGTACCCTTCTGCGTGCTATCCTTTTCTTTTACAATGCCGACACGCAACGGCTGGGCATTTCGGTGGAAAAGCAGAATTACACGGATTACTATTTTCCCTACTCCAATTCGTATATCGTTTACGAAGTGGCAACAGAGAACGGTGCGTTCTGTATTCTGAGTTTCAAATCGATGAACCGTGTATGTTACCGCTTCATCCACTCTCCTTACCGCAAAGAATTCTTTATAGACGAGAATCGGGTGGCCTATAGCGAGAGCGACCGCGTGCGTGCCGTGCTGGACCAATATGGCATAGAATATTCACGTATCATCTATACCTACGACGAGTATCGGAACATTCTGTATGGAAACAGTACAAGTCCTGAGTTCAGCCGGTACTCGCTGATGGAGAGCAAGCAATACCAGAATATTCCGCGCACTATACAGAACGTGTTGCTGAATTCGAAACTGGATGCTGAATTTATCAAGAAAACAATCATTTCTTCTCTGAATGAAGATGAAACGGCCATCGACCTGAACAGTTACAAGGAGCATCTGAAAAACTTTGAAACCCGTCTGAAGGATATCGAAGAATTTCAGAAACGGGAAACCCGGAAACAGGCTCGGGAAATCACACTGTTATCCCAACAAACATCCAAACTGCAAGGCGGACTGGTGCAGAATTGCCGCGAACTGGTTGCCGCTTTCCGCAAAGCCGAAAGTATCCTTCCCCAATGGAAAGAGAAACAAGACCGCACGGATGCCGACAAAGGAAAACTGATACGCCGGAAACAGGAGCTTCAGGATGAATCGCGCAAACGCAGCGACAAGTTACAGGAAGCGCTGGCAGTGCTGAACAACGAACTGCAAAAGGCATTAGGCAAAGAAAAGGACTATCAGAACAAGAACATAGAAGAGATTATAGAACGCTCTTCCAAAAAAGAGGAATGGAAGAACCGGCAGGTGGGATTGCTGGAAGAACAACGCATCCTTACCTCACAATATATGGAAATATCCACCAAGTATAAATCGCTGATTCAGGCCTTGGACGAGCAATGGAACAAGATTCATGAAGCGAAAATCAAACAACTGGATACATTAAACAATGCATACAACGAGCGTCTGGAAGAGGCCCGCAAAGAATACCAGCGGTTCACTGATTCCCTTTACCAGGAGTTCGAAAGCCTGTCACAGCAACTCCATCCGCTGAAAGCCGAGAAACTGGGCGAACTGAACGCTATAGATTACCAGATAAAATTATGCAGAAAGGAGGTTTTCTTTGAGGAAGAGCAACAAGAATTGAAAACACGTATCCAAAACTATGCCAACTTTCATACGGAACGGAAAAACCGTATCGCCCAAGCGCAGCTCATCATCAAGGAACTGACCATGACTTGGGAAGAGGAACAGCAGAAACAGTTGAAAGAAAAAGACCTGACCTTGCAAAAACTGCAACAGGAGATGCTGCAACTCCGTCCCCGCATAGACGAATTACAAGCTTTTCTGAACAACAGCAAAGACACCTTGCAAGGCTGGCTGAAAGAAAACAAAAAGGGATGGGAAGAGAATATCGGCAAACTGTGTGATGAGAGCATTTTATGGCAACGGGGGCTTTTTCCGCAAATTACCATTGAGGGGGGAAACTCATTCTATGGCATTTCCATTAATTTAGACAGCATCCACCGCCCCATCAAATCCATAGACGATTATATCGTCGAGAAAGAAAACGGTGAAAAACGTCTGGAAGAAATCACTGCTGCCATGCAACGCCAGCAAACTGAAAGGGAGGAGTTGCAGGAACAGTTGAAACGCAAATACCAACCGCAGATAAAGGAACAAAAAGCCATTATCAGCCAAATAGAGTATGAACTGGAACAATTGGAACGCCAATACCAGCAGGATATGCTCGACTTGGAAGAGTGGAAGAAGAAAGCCAATGAGGAACGGAATGCCAAAATAAACCGATTGGAAAACGAACAGCGCAAACGGGTTGCCGAACTGGACGGTATAAACAGCAAGCTAAAAAACCTGAACAAAGAAAAGACAGAGAAACTGGATAGCCTGAAGCAGGAATGGAACAAGCAACAACAGGCTCTTGCCGCCGAAAAAAAGACACAAGCGGAAGTTATCGGGAAGGAAGAAAAAGAAGAACAACGCAGAATTTCCTCCATCAAAACCGAATATGAAGCGGATATGCAGAAAGAGCTTCACTCGCAGGGAGCAGATACCGAACGTCTGCAAGACATTGCCAACCAACTGGTCCAACTGGAAAAAGAGCTTTCTTTCATTAAGGAGAATGCGACACTGGTCATCGAATACCAAAAAGACAAACGGGATTTGATAGACCGTATTCCCGGATGGCAACGGGAGCACGATGAACAAAAACGTCTGCTCCAATTGGAACGGGAAACGCTGAGAGTGGAAACATCCTCCCTACAAGAAAAAATAGACCTTCTGAACAAAGAATGGGAAGAAGCGGAAGAAAATGTAAGGGAACTGCAAAAGAACCTGGAGGCTTACAGCAAGATTCCGGCATACGACTGGTATAAACCGCATCAGGATATATTCCGTTCCGAAAACACGCAAACCATGCAGACCACCAAGACCTGTATGGAGCTGATTGACGAACTGACCCGCCAGGCCAACCAATTCACGCAGGTGCAAAGCAAGCTCCGTAAAGAAGTGAACCTTTTCACCGGACATTTTGATGAGGACAACACCTTCAAGTTCCGCGTAAAATTCAACGAGGATTGGGAATATGTACGCTTTGCCGACGAACTGCACGACTTTGTGGAAGAACACCGCATAGACGAATACATCCGCCGCATCAACAACGAGCATTGGGATACCTTCAAACGTATCAGTATGGACACCTCCATGCTGACTTCATCGGAAGATGATATTCAAGATGTGATCCGTGAAATCAATAAAGGTTTCGCCACCTGCAATTTTGTGGGAGTCATCCAGCGCATTGAAATGAAAGTGGAAGAGAGCAGCAACCGCGTAGTGAATATTCTGCGTGAGATACAGAAATATTACCATGATTACGGCTATGACCTCTCACCGGAAACCAACCTGTTCTCCTCTGCCAAAGAGCAATTGGTGAAAGAAGAGGCTATCACTTTGCTGCGTACCTTTATCAAGGAAATACATGCTTACCGCTATGACAGTATCCGCCTGTATGATTCCTTCGAGTTGCGTTTCCGCATTGTGGAGAACGGCAATGACACCGGATTTATCGAGAAGATAGCCAATGTGGGGTCGGAAGGAACCGACATTCTGGTAAAAGCGATGATAAACATCATGTTGCTGAATGTGTTCAAGGAAGGAGCATCCCGCAAATTCAAAGATTTCAAGTTACACTGCATGATGGATGAAATAGGCAAACTACATCCCAACAACATCAGCGGTATCCTGAAATTCGCCAATGACCAGAACATCATTCTTATCAACGGTTCTCCCACCGAACTGAACCGCGATGCGTATAAGCACGTTTACCTGCTTACCAAAGGAACACAGAACAAGACCCGCATCGCACGGTTAATCTCAGATAAACAGCTATAAAAGCCAGTAATAACAAACTGTATATTTCTATATTATAATGCACAATCTCTCAAAAAAAGATTGTGCATTATTCTTTTTCCGTGAACATTCTCCTTACATGTACCTGCTACGGTTGGGACGGAGAGCTTGTGAAAGTTCCTCCACCTTTTTTCCACAAAGAAAAGAGCGGCTTCCATTCCTGCAATATTCATATCAGAGTAACCCAAACAACCGGACAAAGAACAAATTTACATCCACTTTTCTCCATACAAAGGGAATAACATTAAACATATTTGTGTAATTTCGCCCGGTAATAAAACTACAAACCAATACGCGCTATGATATTTAACCGGACTGAAAAGGAAGAAAAAGCCTATCTCATGGATATTATTGCTTTATTAGCTGCCAATATCGAACAGATGGATAAGGCCATTGAAGATAAATCCAAAGACGTAATGGAGCACAAACTCTACTTGTGGGAAAATCTGTCCGAACTGGACCGAGCCGAGAAAAGTGCGGTCCGGCAGATAGTCACCCAACAAGTAGCAGCCAGCGAGTCCTTGGCCGAGAAAAAGAAACGTTATCGCAAAATGATGGCCATCCCCTATTTCGGTCGCATCGACTTTCAAGAAAAAGGGCAACCCGAAGTCCTGCCATTATATATAGGTATACACTCATTTTTCAATCCTCCCACCAATGAAAATCTGATACACGACTGGCGTGCCCCCATCTCCAGCATGTTCTATGATTATGAATTAGGAGAAGCACATTTCGACGCCCCCTCGGGAGAAGTGAAAGGTAACATCCGTCTGAAACGCCAGTATCGCATCCGTGACGGAAAAATGGAATTCATGCTGGAAAGTTCACTGAATATTCAAGATGACATCCTTCAGAAGGAATTGAGTGGAAACTCCGATGACCGGATGAAGAATATAGTCGCCACCATCCAACGGGAACAGAATAAAATTATCCGTAATGATACATCGAACACCCTGATTATCCAGGGAGTAGCCGGTTCAGGAAAAACATCCATCGCCTTGCACCGCGTAGCCTATCTGCTATATCGGCACAAAGGGGAAATCACGTCCAATGATATCCTGATCATTTCCCCCAATAAAGTATTTGCCGATTACATCTCGAACGTACTTCCCGAATTGGGAGAAGAAAAAATTGAAGAATGCGGCTTTGAGGAATTAATGCTCAAAATACTGGACAACAAATATAAAATACAAACCTTCTTTGACCAGGTGGCCGAAATACTGGACAAAGAGGAAGAAGATTTTATAGAACGTATCCGATTCAAATCCACCACCGAATTTATCCAGCAGATGGATAAATACATTCTATATTTGGAACAAAACGCATTTCGGCCAACCGACCTGAAAGCAGGGCGTATCCCTATCCCTGCCGAGTACCTGAAAGAACGTTTCGCGGCATGGCACCGCCTGCCCATGCGAAGCCGTTTCCAACCAATGGCAGAAGAAATTGCCCGCGAACTGACTTTCACCTATCACCAAGAGCCGATGGGAAAAATACAGATACGGCAGTTGGGTAATGAACTGAAAAAGATGTTCAACAATAAAGACCTCGACTTGTACAAGGGATTTTATGACTGGCTGGGAAAACCGGAAATGTTCAAGCAGGGTAAAAACCGGAAATTGGAATATGCGGATGTAGCTCCATTACTTTATTTGAAACTGGCCCTGGAAGATAATAAAACCATGTATGGCATCAAGCATCTGCTGGTAGACGAAATGCAGGACTATACTCCGATACAATACAAAGTTCTGGCTAAATTATTCCCCTGCCGGAAAACAATATTGGGAGATGCAAAGCAATCAGTAAATCCATACAGTTCCACCACCTGCGAACAGATCCAACGTGTACTGGTCGGCTCGGAAGTGATGAAGCTTTGTAAAAGTTATCGCTCCACGTATGAAATCACAGAGTTTGCCCAACGCATTGCCAAGAACGAGGAACTGGAAGCTATAGAGCGTCATGGAGAGGAACCGGCAGTCGCCTTGCTGCCTACTGAAAAGAAAGAGATAGAATGGATAGAAAACCTCATCACCTCTTTCCTGAAAGGAGCTGATGTATCCATGGGTATTATATGCAAAACCGTAAAACAAGCGGACAAGTTGTATGCAGCCATCAATCATTTGTCTGATAAGATCTGTTTGCTGACAGAAGAAAGTGTAGCTTTTGTCAATGGGGTGGTCATTACTACAGCCCACATGGCAAAAGGGCTGGAGTTTGACGAAGTGATTGTTCCATTTGTAACTGATAAAAACTATAGAACAGAAATAGACCGCAGCATGTTATATGTAGCCTGCACCCGTGCCATGCATAAACTTTATATTTCCGCATCGGGTAATATAAGTACATTTCTATCATAAGCATTGACAAAACATCATCCATTGCAGGAATGGCATGAAATCCATCCCTACAGTGGATGAGCAAGTCTGCAAAAGGGTATTCCTCCGTAAGGAATGCGTAGCCTTGTAATCTGATTCATCCTTAAAAGATCTTACCCATATCTCTAAACCTTTCCCGCCGTAGGGTTAAAGGTTTTCTTCCTGTTTGTTTTATCTCCGCAAGCCTTTGGAGATAGAATACATCCGTATAAAAAGGCTTGATCAAGGAAGAGAAAAGGCTTATGTAACAGCGACGGATGCGATATGTTGTTATTACAAGCCGTTTCCAATGTACGAATCATAAAGACAAAATCTTTTTTTCCCTCTCCAAATCATTTTCATTCAGTTGGGGAGACGGAACCATGCAGGTACGGATACAATCTCCCTCCTGACAAGTATAGTCATAATACTTCTTTTGTAATTCTGTCAACTTATCGAGTGGAACCAGCTCCCCTTTCAGTTCCAGGAATTCCTCCATGTCTGTACTGTCTCCTTGCTTTACAAACAAGATACGGCGCGCTATCGGATTCCTGTTGTAATCCAGACTAAGATACAAACCTTTAAGGAACGGCGGAAAATCATACATCGGCAATTGCAGATAAATACTGAACAAAGCCATTTGCGGTGACTCACGCTCGTTAAAGAAAATATACCCGTTCTGATGATTATTGAATAATCCCACTCCCCGATGCGTTGTATTATAGGCACTCATGTGAGTCACCTTCACATACGTATTGTCTTCGGAAGCCTCTATCAGATAGGGTTCCACTTTAAGGCATTGGCACGAAGAAGAAAGACTATAGCTCAGATAACTTCCGCTATAATTATAAACTTCCTGCACGGAACGCTGCATCTCGGCAGTCATCATCTCCATAAAAGGATTGGTCTTTGCCTCACCATGGGCAGGTTCCAAACTGAAAAGCAACTCTTTGGTACTTGCCAAATTGCCCAACAGACGTTTTTTTGACACATTATTGACCTGCGCCAAAGCCAAATCTAATGAATCTTCTTCAGAGTGTCCTTGTTTCAATGAGGTTACATAAGTGGGCAGAACGCTGGAATAAAGAGCAGACAAGACACTGGGAGCCATATCTACATAATCTGCTATCTCCTTCATTTTCAAACCATTGTTACGGAGATATTCTATTCTTCGGTATATTTCTATCAAATCATTCATTGTTCTCTTCTTCTTTATTGAACTTGCAAAATACAAGTTTTTATATGAACATACAATGACATATACATTACATTAATGTTACATCATACAACAGGTGGAATATGAAAAATATTAATCATAAAGATTCATTTTTTCTCTCTCGAAAGGCCCCTACTTTTGCTTCCGGAAACAGCAATCCAAGGACACGAGGAGTGAGGTTCCTACAAAGAAAAGAAACAAAACAATTAGTCAATATCAATTAGTATAATGGAAGCAAAAAGCGAAACAAACAAACAGATATCCAGTTTCCTGTTTATCCTGTGGGCAGGAGGGGCGGCACTACTGTCATACTCACTGGTATATGCCCTGCGCAAACCTTTTACAGCTGCCACCTTTGACGGAATGGATTTCTTCGGGATGGACTATAAAGTAGCCACTACCATCATGCAGATTTTCGGCTACCTTATTTCAAAGTTCTTTGCCATCAAGATTGTTTCAGAATTGAAGCGCGAGGACCGGTTGAAGTTCATGGTATGCTCCGTAGCCCTTGCAGAACTCGCTTTAGTCTTCTTCGGATTACTCCCCCAACCCTTTAATGTGTTTGCCCTATTCTTCAACGGACTGGCATTGGGATGCATGTGGGGAGTCATCTTCAGTTTCATAGAAGGACGCAAAGTTACCGATATATTGGCCAGCTTGCTGGGGGTAAGTATGGCGGTGAGCTCAGGAATGGCTAAATCTATGGGATTGTTTGTAGTCAATACATTTGGTGTCACAGAATTCTGGATGCCCGCCCTGATAGGTGGTTTAGCCTTCCCGCTCCTTATCCTCATGGGGTGGTCGCTCAACAAGTTGCCACAACCCACAGATGAAGACCGCGCCCTCCGTTCGGAACGTGTCACCTTGAACGGAGAGCAACGCAGACAACTGTTCAAAAGTTATATGCCCTTGCTGATCATGCTGTTCTTCGCCAATCTGTTTATCACTATTTTACGTGATATAAAAGAAGATTTTCTGGTCAATATCATTGATGTCAGCACTATTTCTTCCTGGTTGTTCGCACAAGTGGACGGTATGGTGACGCTGATTATTTTGGGAATCTTTGCCATGATGTCGTTAATAAACAGCAACTACAGAGTATTGCAGGTGCTTCTGGCTATGGTTATTGGTGGAGCGGGCACAATCAGCTATCTGGCTTTTAATTATGATGCATTGCAACTGCCTACCCTTTACTGGCTGTTCCTCCAAAGTCTGAGCCTGTACATCGTTTATCTTAGTTTCCAGACTCTGTTCTTCGAGCGCTTCATAGCCTGCTTCAAGATTAAAGGAAATGTGGGATTCTTCATTGCCACCATCGACTTTATCGGATATACAGGAACTGTCTGTGTACTGCTGTTCAAGGAATTTTGCAGCCCGGATATCAATTGGATGGAGTTCTATAACCAGTTCTCGGGATGGGTAGGCATTGTGTGCAGCATTGCATTCATCGGTTCGGCCATCTATCTGATGCAACGGTATAAATTGGAAAGACAGCTGAGAAAAGAAGAAAAAAATAAAAAGATCATCGTTTCACCGATGGCGTTAACCAACTTAAAGGAAACAGCAGAAAACATCTGTAACCCATAACATAAAAATAAAAGTATAACCAAATAAACAACAAACAAGAAGATGAAGAAAATTGAGTGTGTTATTATGGACTGGGCCGGAACGGCTGTAGACTATGGATGCTTCGCTCCGGTAGCCGCTTTCCTGAAAGCTTTTGCCGAGAAAGGACTGACAGTGACAATGGAAGAAGCACGAGGCCCCATGGGTATGACCAAAATAGACCATATCCGTGAATTATTCAAGTTACCAAGTGTGACGGAGCAATTCAAACAAAACTATAACCGCAACTGGACTGAGGAAGATGTGGTATCCATATACAAAGAATTCGAAAAACACTTGTTCGCCTCCCTGGAAGAATATACGACTCCTATTCCCGGTGTAATCGAAGTAATCGAGAAACTGAAAAGGGACGGCATCAAGATAGGTTCCACCACCGGATATACTACTGCCATGATGAACATTGTGCTGCCCGGTGCCGCCGCCCATGGCTATACCACAGACAACTGTGTGACTTCCAACAATCTTCCGGCAGGACGTCCGCAACCCTACATGATTTACCAGAACATGATTGATCTGGCCATACCTTCCGTTCAAAGCGTAATAAAATACGGGGATACGATAGCCGATATCAAAGAAGGTGTGAATGCCGGTGTATGGACTGTCGGTGTGATTCTGGGCAGCAACGAAATGGGACTCACCCAAGAGGAAACCGGAAAACTGCCTGCAGAAGAGTTGAACAGACGCATGGCAGCAGTCAGAAAACGTATGTATATGGCAGGTGCGCATTATGTAGTAAACACCATTGCCGAACTTCCCGAAATTATTGAAATTATTAACCATAAAATGAATTAAACGATTATGAGACCATACTTACTTTTAACCCCCGGCCCTTTAACCACTTCTGAAAGCGTAAAAACAGCCATGATGACCGACTGGTGCACATGGGATGAAGACTACAATGTTCACATCGTAGAGGAAATACGTAAAGGATTGGTACAACTGGCTACACGAAAAACAGATGAGTACACCAGCATCCTGATGCAGGGAAGCGGTACTTATTGCGTAGAGGCGACCTTGGGAAGTGTGATTACGCCCAAACACAAATTATTGATTCTGAGCAACGGTGCATACGGAGACCGCATGGGAAACATTGCAGAATATCATGAAATGAACTATGATATGCTGGCCTTTGATGAAACAGAACAAGTATCTGTGGAGTATGTGGATGATTATCTGGCACACAATGCAGAAATCACGCATGTGGCAGTGGTACATTGCGAAACTACAACCGGTATCCTGAACCCGTTAAAGGAAATAGCCCACATGGTAAAGATGCATGGTAAAAAGCTGATAGTGGATGCAATGAGCAGCTTTGGCGGCGTGCCGTTGGATGTAGAGGAATTAGGCATCGACTTTATGATCAGCAGTGCCAACAAATGTATTCAGGGAGTTCCCGGCTTTGGTTTCATCATTGCACGTAAATCCGAATTACAATATTGTAAAGGAGTATCAAAGAGTCTTTCTCTGGACATCTACGACCAATGGGATGCGATGGAGAAAGGACATGGAAAATGGCGCTTCACCTCGCCTACACATGTAGTGCGTGCCTTTAAACAAGCCATGGACGAACTGGCAGCCGAAGGCGGTGTGGAAGCCCGGCATGCACGCTACTGCCGTAATCACGATGTACTGGTAGAAGGTATGCGGTCACTGGGATTCAAGACCTTACTGAAAGATGAAGTCCAATCCCCTGTCATCACTTCCTTCCTTTATCCTGACAAGGAGTTCGATTTCAAGGAATTCTATCATCAGTTGAAGGAAAAAGGATTCGTTATCTATCCGGGAAAGATTTCCCAGGCAGATACTTTCCGCATCGGAAACATCGGTGATGTGTTCCCCGAAGATTTCAGCAGATTGATTGAAGCTATCAAGACCGTCGCAAAATAAAAAATAAATCTAGCTTTATGGCTCGGGCGCAGTGATTGCGCCCGAATTTGTTTCTACCCTTCTTCCGTTACAAGATCATTTGGAACCGGAGCTGCACGACACTGAAATTCTTATCACTAATCTCCTTTATATGCTTTCCCGGCATCACCCAGCTATAAGCCAGCTTCATCCCTATATGCTTATTCATGTAATAATTCACGCCCAATGAAAAATCCTTTTGAGCCCCTCCCCACACACCGGCTTCCTCATTATTCATATCAAGGATATTAAATCTTCCACACAGCTCCAATGCCCGCCCCACAGGTCTGCCCGGACAAGCCAATGCTTCATCATACCCATATTGCCTGCCTGTCAACAACCAGGAGCATTGCACATATCCGCCATGTCCTGTATAATTTGTGAAATTCTGTTCACGCTTCACCATAGTCCGTATATACTCCCCTTGCAAAAAGAACCTCTGATGAGCGATCATTAATTCCACCCCTTGTTTCAACTGGTACTTTGCATGATCTACCTTGGCGTAAATAAGATTCCGGTTATCAATAGTGCTCACCCCCGGAGATTTATAAATAAACGTATTCTCGTCTTCATCTCCCGGCAATGCGCTATCCGGAGTACGATACACCACCGCCGCACCTATGTGTAACAATTTTCCCTCTTCGTTTACAGGACGATACACCAAACGACCGTCTATGGCATATCCTTGTGAAATGTTTTTCACATTACCCAGGTCACTGTCTGTAAAGAAGCCTCCGGAAGCATAATAATGTTTTCCATTGTAGGTATAAGAGGTTCCCATCCGTCTGCCATTGGTCAAAGCCAGCACGATTCCCGGTGACTGGTGAAAACGAAGATCGTACGTACTGCATAGCATGTCCAAGGTGAAAGGTTCATAAAATTGTCCCACCTGAATAATATGCTTGCCCGAAGTATAAGCAGCAAAGGCATCCTTTATGGAAACCTTATTCCCTACATACCCCACCTCCATTTTCATGCTCCAATTCTGATAGGTCGCTTTCACCCCCAACCGCAAGTCATTAAACTCCGTACCGTTACCAAACAGGTTATCATTCTTTAAATAAACGCCACCATCCATAAGCATCCGTCCGGTCAGTTTACACTTCAAATCCCCGGCAACCGGGTGTTGCGCGCGGGCAACTAAAGCAGCAGAGGGAAATAACAGGCACATCAATGCTTTAACATAAGTCATTCTTCCCATTGTATTCTTTTGTTTTTTACTTTATAACAAATGTAAGAGGAATGACCTATACTAAAAATGAATAACCATTAATTTGATGATGAAGTTATTACGCGCAGAAAGCAAGTAATATTCATTTCATATTTATGTAACAGAATTGTAACTTACATTTCCCAATAACGTTCACAAAGATTCAAGTATTCCATCTCAGGCTTGTTGCCGAACACCAATCCGAAGAAAGAAGTCTTCCTCCGCTTAATCACTTTTACCTGTTCCATTAAATTGCGGGATAAAGGCGGCATCTCGAAATCTGAGATCAATACGATATCCGATTCACGGAAATCATTTCCGTTGATGATATGCGCAGCTTCCCGAAGAGCCGGCTCTATATCCGTTCCACCGTCAAAACGTTTATTCAGAAACTCCGCCAACCTGGGCATATCCCGCCCCAAATCTTCAATCAACAACGATACAGCCTCATCCGAGAAATTGATGACATAACATTTCCGATGGGTTTTCTCCGTCAGTTGCGCTATAGCCAGAATAGCCGATTTGGACAAGATCTCTCTGTTTCCCTGCATGGAGCCGGAAGTATCCACACAGATAATATAGGGTCCTTGCCCCGAAACCTTATGCTTGTCATCCTTTACCGGTTCCGTTTCCTTGGACTGGTAATCGAACAGTTGCAATCTCTTTTCGGCATATCGTTCCATAAATACGGCACGCAGCGCATCATCCGCCAGATAGCAATACTCGACGGGCAGCAAACTGTTCAAATCATTTCCCAAAGTCACCCCTGTGATATCACTATGCGGAGAGTGCCTGATCAGCCTCTTTTTATCTACGCCCGACAAAGAATCGTATTTTTGTTGGTCCCGGTGCTTCTTGCCCAGCAGACGCGCCAATTGCCGGATAGCCGGATTGCGCTTCATCACTGTTTCATACGGAAGCATCCTCCGGTACAAATCAGGATAATTATGAAGCAGCCACTCCATGCGCGACCCCAACAGTTTGTTACCCGACTCCTTTCCTTGCTTCCGGATCAACAAATCAAAACCTTCACATAAACTGTTTATATGCATGTACTGATAGTCATACTCTTTGCGGGTAAGCAACTGATGCCATTTATCCAAAAAGAACTCCTTGGTCCGGGCCCCCTCTCCTCTCAGCAGAGAAGCGTTCTCCAGCAAACTGATATAATAGTCAATATTCAGTTCCGCCAGTTCATACCTCTTTTTGAAAGCACCGCGCATCTGCTTCAAGTATTGCAAGAATGCCATATCTGGCAGATGTTCCGAAGAATAGAAAGCCTCCCACTCCGGAGTGTAGCGGGAATAATATTCCTGCAAAGAAGGTGTGGTACGCCGATAGTACATCAACACTTTCTCTTCCAGTTCGCGTTGACGCACCACCCCGTTGCTCACATCCTCCTCGTATGCTTTGAATGTCCTATCTTTCAGTTCCTGAGAATAGATCATCTTCAGATCTCTCAATCTTATATTCCTGGTTCTCTTTTCGGTACGCATCTGCCATTTCGTTCAAATCATTCTTATATCGGTCTATGGTATTCTTCTGGTGGCGAAGCATCCTCTGCATGGAAGCCCGCTGCCTTTCGCTGAGAAACAAATGCTTCTCATAATATTCCGTTTCCGCATCCAGCAGCCCGGACCAATCCTTCTCCACTCTGTCCAACGCTTCGGCCACCGATTTATATTTGGCTCCGAAATCCTCCGGCTCGGGTTCGGGCGGCGGTGGAGGACAATCCTCATAGCACATCAAGTGATATTCATAATTATTGATATAAATGGAACGAAGCCCTTTTTTCAGCGTATATATCTTATTACGCGGAACTTTGGCATGGAGTATGGAATCATATTTCTTCAGAATACAGCAGTTGGCTTTGTACTTGTCCTTATGCAGGTAGAATAATTTACCGGTCTGATCCAGATGTTGATAGTCGGCTGCAAAAATAAGGAGGCGCTCTTTCATCCGGACGCCTTCTACCTGATAATAATAAGTATCGATAACCTGTATGCCCGGATCGTTCACTTCACGCAAACTGTGTTCGGACGATTGTCGGTCTTTCAGTTCTTCAATGTCCTGTTCCAGCCCTTTTATATTCAGCAGATAGCCTTCGGCACTTTTCTGAATGGCAGCATTCACCATCTCCTCTGCCGCCTCCATCTGATCCATCTCACTCCAAAGGCAATAGGACAGCAATGTACAGTCCGAAAGGCGGATAGTGTCCGATCCGTTCAGGAAAGCGGAAGCTTTCAGCAGCTTCACCATTTTCTTCCACCGGCGGTCCGACACATACAGAGGAGACGACACACCCCCCTCATTTTGTATCTGGAGGTTATATTGCTCTATCCGGTCTTTCAAGGCATGAATCACTTCGAAAATAGAGTAATGGATTTTAATGGCAGCCATCTCCTTTTCCCACCGGATGTATTCCTCATCGGTGATCTGCAGTTGCTCGTCCACCACCGGTTCCGTTTCATCCGTAGAGGAAATCATCCGGTCAAATTCTCCCATATCCTCAATGCCTCCCACCAGACAGCGAAGCAGGAAACGGTCCCACAAGGCCTCCAGTCCCTGTCCTTGGGCAGGCAGTTCATTGGAAGCGGCAATCAGCCCTTTCAGAGGAACACGGATGGAAAACTGTCCGTTACGGTATATTTTTTCATTGATAATGGTGAGCAATGCATTCTGAATGGCCGGTCCGGCTTTCCATATCTCGTCCAGGAAAGCAATGGTGGCAGAAGGCAGATAACCATCGACAATACGCTCATACGTATCTTCGTCTTTCAGTTTGGAAATGGAGACAGGGCCGAATATTTCGTCCGGCGTACTGAATCGTGACATCAGATATTCAAATGCGGAAGCGTTGCGGAATGCCAGTTTCAGCCGGCGCCCTACCATACTTTTAGCTACTCCCGGAGGGCCTAAAAGGAAAATGCTTTCCCCTGCCACAGCCGAAAGCAGAGCCAGAGCCACAATATGCTCCTTTTCAAAAACCCTTTCATTCAGTTGTTGTAACAGAGATGCTATACGAGGTTTCAATGTATTCATAAAAATTATCGACTAATGATGATCAACTAGTGGTGCATTAACCACCAACCACTCCTTGTTTCTTATGCAAATATCTGAAAAAAGGATGTATTTCTCATTAGAATGTATTTTTTCTTTTTGCAGAATTGCTGTTTTTTCATGATAGATTGGATAAGTTACAGTGACAAGGTTTATATCTTACACAAGCATGTAGTATTTTCTCCACTAAATTGCCTACCTTTGCAACTTCAACAACAAACAATGATTCCAAATGAAAACAAACTTGCTTTCCTCCGATAAAGACCCGATGGGAACTGCCATCGCCGATTATTTCCACCACAACAAAGCAGATAAGTTACGTGTATTTTCCTCACAGTTCGAGGAAGACGAAATACCCGTGAATCAATTATTCCGCCCTTATGACGAAATGCCGGAACTGGAACAGATTGCCTTACAAATGGCCGAAGGAAATACTCTGGACGTAGGAGCCGGAAGCGGCTGCCATGCACTGGCCTTGCAAGAGATGGGAAAAGAGGTATGCGCCATCGACATTTCCCCCCGTTCTGTAGAAGTAATGGAAAAAAGAGGGGTAAGGAATGTCCGTCAGATGAATCTTTTCGATCCGCATTTTCTAGAAACATTCGATACAATCCTCATGCTGATGAACGGATCGGGCATTATCGGGAAGTTGGAAAATATGGCAGCTTTCTTTCAAAAGATGAAACAACTGCTTCGCCCCGGGGGATGTATCTTGATGGATTCCAGTGATCTCCGTTATCTTTTTGAAGATGAGGACGGGAGTTTCCTGATTGATCTGGCAGGAGATTATTATGGCGAAATAGACTTCCGGATGCAATACAAAAATATAAAAGGAGATTCTTTCGACTGGCTTTATGTCGATTTTCAGACACTCAGCCTGTATGCTGCCGGGAATGGATTCGAGGCGGAGCTTATCAAAGAGGGGGAGCACTATGATTATTTAACCCGCCTTCGATGGAAGGGATGACACTTATAGAAAGATTCCGATAAACTTGTCGCATGATATTCAAATTCTTGGGGCAAGATGCTGCGTATCTTGCCCCAAGAAAAAAAATCAGGCCATTGAACCGCCTACTATATCCAACAGCTCATTGGTAATTGCCTGTTGGCGGCTCTTATTGTACATCACCGTCAGATCCTGCAACAAATCATTCGCATTGTCTGTAGCAATCTGCATAGCCATAGTGCGGGCGGCATGTTCGGAAGCATTCGAATCCAGTAATACCGTGAACATCTTCATACGGAGTACCTTCGGGAGCAATTCCCCCATCACCACATCTACAGACGGTTCCACAATATAATCGGGTATCCTGCCTTTGTCCTCCTCTTTCTTCTCTTGTGTCAAGTCTATCGGAAGATAGGTTTCACGCGTCAGGACCTGTACTGCTGTAGAACGGAAATGGTTGTACAGCAACTCCACCTTGTCTATGTCACGATGCAGAAAGCGCCTCATCAAGTCCTCTGCCAAGGCGGCAGCTTCCTGATAGGAAGGTTTATCCGCCATATGCTGGAAATCGCCTTCGGCCTTGAATCCCAATTTCTTCACACCTTCCGCTACCTTCCGGCCTACCGGGTACAAAAGCACGTTCTCCATACCCAGGGACTTGTATTCATCCAGAATAACCGTCAGATGCCTGATGATATTTGCATTGAACCCGCCACACAGACTGGTATTGGAGGCAAACACGACGATAGCCACACGCTTCACTTCACGTTTCACAATGAAAGGAGACTCCACCTCACTATCCGCACTCAGAAAATTGGTCAGGATGTGATTCAGCCTTCGTTCGTAAGGAAGCATGTTTTCTATGGCAGCCTGCGCCTTATGCAACTTGGCAGAGGCTACCATCTTCATAGCCGAAGTAATTTTCCGCGTATTATTTACTGAGGCTATTCTTCCTTTTACTTCTTTCAGTGATGCCATGACTATTCGTTCACTTTAAATGGTTGAGCCGTATCAGCTGCTACTTTCTCTATAATTGCAGTTACATCATCATTTATCACACCGCTTGACAATACATCAAGCACATCTTTCTGATGGTCGGCACGCATCATTTCCAGGAATGATTTCTGGAAATCCTGCACCTTATGCAAGGGTACATCACGCAGCAAACTATGTGTACCACAATAAAGGATGGCTATTTGTTCTCCGACAGGCATCGGACTGTACTGCGGCTGTATCAGCAACTGGTTGTTCTTACGTCCCCGGTCGATAGCCATTGCCGTTACAGGATCCATATCACTGCTGAACTTGGAGAAAGCCTCCAGTTCGCGATATTGTGCCTGATCGATCTTCAATGTACCTGCCACCTTCTTCATGCTCTTGATCTGGGCACTACCTCCCACACGGGATACGGAAATACCCACATTGATAGCCGGACGGAAACCCTGGTTGAACAAATCGGTTTCAAGGAATATCTGACCGTCTGTAATGGAAATGACATTGGTTGGAATATACGCGGAAACATCACCTGCCTGTGTTTCGATAATAGGCAATGCAGTCAGTGAACCACCTGCCTTTACCTTGCCTTTCAAACTGGGTGGAAGGTCATTCATCTGTTCGGCCACTTCCTGCTGGTTGATAATCTTCGCCGCACGTTCCAACAATCGTGAATGCAGATAGAAGATATCACCCGGATATGCCTCACGACCGGAGGGACGACGCAGAATCAAGGATACTTCACGATAGGCTACGGCTTGCTTTGACAAGTCATCATACACTACCAAGGCATCCCGGCCGGTGTCACGGAAATACTCTCCGATAGCCGCTCCGGCAAACGGAGCAAAATACTGCAATGCAGCCGGATCGGCAGCAGTGGCAGCTACCACTATGGTATAATCCATCGCACCGCGTTCACGCAGCGTATTCACCAGACTGGCTACAGTGGAACCCTTCTGACCAATAGCTACATAAATGCAATATACAGGTTTTCCCGCTTCATAGTTGGATTTCTGATTCAAAATCGTATCTATAGCGATAGAGGTTTTTCCGGTCTGACGGTCCCCGATAATCAACTCACGTTGTCCACGCCCGATAGGAATCATGGCATCCACAGACTTCAGCCCTGTCTGCAAAGGCTGGTTCACAGGCTGACGGAAGATCACTCCGGGAGCTTTACGCTCCAAAGGCATTTCGCACAGTTCCCCGCCAATCTGTCCGCGGCCATCCAATGGTACGCCTAACGGATCGATGACACGCCCTAACATACCTTCGCCCACATTAATAGAAGCAATGCGTTTGGTACGTTTCACCACCATTCCTTCCTTAATCTGATCAGTAGGACCTAGCAATACCGCACCTACATTGTCCTCCTCCAGGTTCATCACGATAGCCATGATACCGTTTTCAAACTCCAGCAACTCATTGGCTTCCGCGTTGCGCAGACCGTAAATACGTGCTACGCCATCGCTCACTTGCAGCACATTCCCCACCTCGTCAAATTGCAGGTGGGTGTCGATGCCTTTCAGCTGCTGAAGTAAAACTTCGGATACTTCGCTGGGTTTTATATTTTCAGACATAATCTTTTTACATTAAAAATTGAAAATTAAAAATTAAAGCCCGACCAGGTATTAACCTTAAATTAAAAACCAAAAGATACAAACTGATATACTTTTACTTTCTAACTTATAATTTTTAATTTTATACTATTCTTCTATTTTTAGCTATAAACTGTTGCTTTACCCGTTTTATCTGGTTAGCTACGCTCGCATCCAATCTGTAAGTTCCGATTTCAAAGATAAAACCACCTTCCAGTTTCGGATCTATTTTGGTTTTGAACTCTACAGTTCCATGAGTTTTCTCTACGACCAATGCCCGTATGCGGTTGACTACCTCTTCCGCTACCGGACAAACAGTCGTGATTTTACCGACGCTGATATTCTTCTGTTTCCGATAAAGGTCAATGTATGACATAATCATAAACTGCAAGAATTTCTCTCTTCTTTCCTCCAGTACCAATTCCACAAAGCGTTTCAATTCTTCGCTCACCTTACCTCCTCCGGCGGCTTCGCAAATCAGTTTCAACTTTGTTTCAGCAGGCAATACAGGATTATCCAATGCCTGTCGAAGTTCGGGGATTCTCGAGAAACTATCTGCCAATATTCCGGCTTCCTCATAAACAGTATCCTCTGTCCCCTTTTCGTCGGCATAGGCCAGCAAAGCCTTAGCATAACGCATTGAAATGACTCCTATATACATAACAATCAGTCTTTAGAAACAGTTAATTCATCCAGCAAACGGTCAATCATTTCCATTTGTTCTTTCTCATCATCGAGGTTCTTGCGCAAAACCTTCTCAGCAATGTCGACAGACAGTACAGCTACTTGGCGGCGGATGTCGCTGATAGCGCTGTCTTTTTCTGCCTGAATCTGCTTTTTCGCTTCATCCAGCAGTTTCTGTCCTTCAACCTGAGCCTGTGTTTTGGCTTCCTTCAGAATACGTTCGCGGGTTGCGACCGCTTCATTCAGGATGCGCGCCTGCTCCTCGTGAGCCTTAGCCAATATCATTTCACTGTCTGCTTTAATATTAGCCAATTGCTCATTGGCTTCACGTGCAGCAAGCAGTGACTTGTCTATATATTGTTTTCGCTCATCCACCATTCTGGTGATCACCGGAAAACCGTATTTTGCCAGAATGACAAAAACGATACCGAAAACGATGACCATCCAGAATAACAGACCGCTATCAGGTGTTAATAATGACATGCTAAATTAATTATAAGAACAAAGTTAATAAACAAACAATAATGGCGATCAGGGCCACACCTTCTACCAACGCGGCGATAATAATCATATTCATACGGATATCTCCTGCCGCCTCCGGCTGACGGGCAATTGCCTCCATGGCAGAACCACCGATTTTACCGATACCGATACCTGCACCGATTACTGCAATAGCTGCTCCAAGTGCAGCACCTAATTTCCCTAAACCTGCCGCAGCAGCGGACTGTAATAAAACTGCTAGTAACATAATAGTTTGTTTTTTGAATTAATTATTTAATTTATTTCATTTCTTTTTCTTCACGCATCTCTTCTGTACGGGACAACCCGATAAAGACCGCGGACAACATGGTAAATACGTATGCTTGAATAAATGCGACCAATAATTCCAGCGCAGTCATAAAGATTCCGAATGCCACAGCAACAAATCCCATGGAACCATTGATCAGAGGTCCCATATTCGCCGTAATAAAAATGATGGATATCAAACTGAGAATAGCAGCATGACCGGCCATCATATTGGCAAACAAACGGATCATCAATGCAAATGGCTTCGTAAAGATTCCGAAAATCTCAATAATCGGCATCATCGGGAACGGAGCCTTCAACCACCAAGGAACATCAGGCCATAGAATCTCTTTCCAATATTCCTTGTTCCCCCATAGATTCACAGCCAGGAACGTACAGATAGCCAGCACAAAGGTAACGGCAATATTACCTGTAATATTCGCACCGCCGGGGAAGAAAGGAATCAATCCCATCAGATTATTGATCAGGATAAAGAAGAAAGCCGTCAGCAGATAAGGTGCATAACGCTTATAATCCTTACCGATACAACCCTTTATCACATCATCATTGATTGCCAGGATACAAGCTTCCATCATGCCCACCATTCCTTTAGGAGCTTCCTTTTCTACTGGATGTTTTTTGTACCAACGGGCACAACTCAACACTAGAATCACCAGAATGGCACTATTGACAAACAATCCGGTAACATTCTTTGTAATAGAGATATCCAAAGGTTTTACTTCGTTACCGCTAGCATCCTTTTCCACTATCTTACCTTTATATTCACCGTCTTTAGCAATGTACAGTCCTTCATACTCTCCGTTTCCTTCCTCAAACCTAGAAGAAAGAAAAACGTGCCATCCTGTACTGCTTTTTACGATTACCGGCAGTGGTATAGCTATAGGTGTATCTCCTATGTCAGTGATATGCCATTCATACGAATCACCTATATGTCCGAAAACGATTTCATTTACGTCTACCTGCTGCTCTTTATAGTCAGTATCCGACTCTTCCCGGGCATTGGCTCCTTGCAGAAAAGCGATCAGCAACATTAAAACCGTTCCTATATATCGTAAACTTCTCATATTACTTATACTTGTACCTATTACTTTTATGTTTTATCTCAAAATGAAAAAAGAAGCGGGTTTCAAAAATCAGAAAGATAATATAGAATACCATGTAAGTTCCTATAAATGACAGTACTTGATGTGCCACCGCCACTGCATAGACGGACATAATCAAGATGCTCAACATCATCTTCGTCACTTTCGCCACCAAGTAAACCGCCACCATTTTTTGCGGACTTACCCGATAACAGCATCCGAACATAAATATGTAAAAGAGGCCGAAAAGATAAAAAAATATCGGTATGGAGGGATACCAGGCAAAATAATACCTAGGCAACAAGGTGTGAAATACCAAGGCTCCTCCCCAACTCAATACAACCATTAATATGGTCAACGATATGATAAATTTTCTCTTTACGGCTAACAAAAACATAATTATGTATTAGATTTCCACACAGGCCGAAACTATATTGTCCCTCACCTCAACGAACCCACTCGATATTCCAATTGATTTCTCCAATTCGTCCTCCGTGTATTTTATCTCGCCTTTTATCAGTGATGATATCAGCGGAGCATGATCATACAGGACAGAAAAAGAGCCTAATTCCCCCGGTAGTGTCACTATTTCCACTTTGCCGTCAAACAAAGTACTTTCCGGAGAAACCACTATCAAATGAAGATCTTCATGATGTTCCATACTTACTTTTATTTCTTATGGCTGGCAGCATCCAGCAACTTCTTTCCCTTTTCTATTGCTTCCTCTATCGTTCCTACATTCAGGAATGCCTGTTCCGGCAAGTAATCCACCTCACCGTCCAAAATCATCTTGAATCCTTTTATCGTATCTTCGATAGAAACCATGACACCCGGCACACCTGTAAACTGTTCGGCTACGGCAAACGGTTGTGAAAGGAACCGCTGCACCCGACGCGCACGGTTTACAGTCTGACGATCTTCATCACTCAATTCGTCCATACCCAAAATAGAAATGATATCTTGCAACTCCTTGTTGCGCTGCAATATCTGCTTCACACGCTGAGCCACATCATAGTGCTCCTGCCCTACAATCAGCGGATCAAGAATACGTGAGGTTGATTCCAACGGATCTACAGCCGGATAAATACCCAGTTCGGTAATTTTACGGCTCAATACGGTCGTTGCATCCAAGTGAGTAAATGTAGTAGCGGGCGCAGGGTCTGTCAAGTCATCAGCAGGTACATACACAGCCTGTACCGAGGTGATAGAACCATTCTTGGTAGAAGTGATACGTTCCTGCATCTGTCCCATTTCCGTTGCCAATGTCGGTTGGTACCCCACGGCTGACGGCATACGGCCCAACAAAGCCGAAACCTCGGAACCTGCCTGAGTGAAACGGAATATATTGTCGATAAAGAACAAAATGTCACGTGGTCCGTTGCTGTCACCGTTTTTGCGGTCACGGAAAGATTCGGCAACGGTCAGCCCCGAAAGGGCAATGGAAGAACGCGCGCCGGGAGGCTCGTTCATCTGTCCGTACACCAATGTGGCCTGTGACTTTTCAACTTCATTATAATCTACTTTGGAAAGATCCCAATGACCTTCTTCCATGCTTTTCTTAAATTCTTCTCCGTAGCGGATTACACCAGATTCAATCATTTCACGCAACAGGTCGTTGCCTTCACGTGTACGTTCACCGACTCCGGCAAAAACAGAAAAGCCGTTATGTTTCTTGGCAATGTTGTTAATCAGCTCCATAATAAGCACAGTCTTGCCTACACCGGCCCCCCCAAACAATCCGATTTTACCACCCTTTGAATAAGGTTCCAGCAAATCAATAACCTTGATACCTGTGAAGAGCACTTCCTGCACAGTAGACAATTCATCAAACTTAGGGGGCTCACGGTGAATGGGAAACGCCCCTTCCTTACTCAACGGGCGCATACCGTCCACAGCCTCACCTACTACGTTCATCAACCGGCCTTTAATCTGATTACCAACCGGCATAGTAATAGGATGTCCTGTCGGAATTACTTCCATACCACGTTGCAAACCGTCCGTACTATCCATAGCTACAGTACGCACTGTGTCTTCACCAATGTGTTGTTGAACTTCCACGACTAGAATTCTGCCGTCATTGCGTTTGATAGTCAATGCATCATGAATGCTTGGAAGAAGCAGATCGGTGTCGATGCCTTTGCCCTCAAAATACACATCGACTACCGGTCCGATAACTTGTGAAATATGTCCAATAATCTGTGACATAAGCTTCTATTTACTTTTATTTGATAATTTACCTTTTCTATATTAACAAATATCGCAGGCTTTTTGTTTACCTACCTTTTGCTTTATATGCGCAGCAAAGGTAAAGATTATCTCAGTAGATTGAACTTAAGCTAACATTTTTTACACATCAATACGACATTATTCCACCAAAAGAAGAAAAAAAGAACATTTCCGCTACTTTTTGTGCATTCCTTCACGAGATAACTGTTTACTTAAATTAGCAATTCCCAAAGCAACCACTGCTGTTACCGTAGCTGCATGCTCTTGGTATTCTGGTATATTCTTCGTATAAAGATCACGTTCCGTATGCCATATTTCCCCATAAGAGAAATTATATCCTTTTATGTCTTGTGTATTGAAACCAAAAGTAGGCACTCCTTCCACTGCAAAAACACTGGCATCCGTACCGCCGCTTTGAGTAGGACGTTTAAAGGGTTTCGCAACCTTTACCTCAAACGGATAATCCGCACGGATCTCTTTCACAGGCTTGCACACTTCCACAAAATCATCATACATAGCCTGAGGAACGGAGATTCCCACCGGTGGAGTCGGCCCTCCGTCCCGGTTGAACAGATTGGCAATCTTTCCCAATTCTTTTGCATGAGTCTTGACATATGCTTTTGCACCCAATAATCCAAATTCCTCTCCAGCAAAAGCCACAAACAGTATAGTACGTTTAGGTTTTGCACCGGAAAGTGCAATCATACGGGCAGCCTCCATCATAGGACCAATGCCTGTGCCACAGTCTATACCACCGGTTGCCACATCATAAGAATCAAGATGTCCGCTTATAATAACATATTCATCCGGATATTTAGTGCCCTTAATGGATGCTACGACATTATGATATTTCACAGGACCTAGTTTGAAATGATTACGAATATCAAATTCCAGCCAAAAGTTCCGTCGTTCTTTCACCATCTGTTTAATAATCTTGTATTGATGTTCATCCAACTTGATATCACAGACTTCGGGCAAATTATCAAACGTAGTATGGGGATCATTCAATAAAGCACGATCATACAAAGCACGTAAAGGTACAGGTGCCGACTGAATAAAGCCAAGTGCTCCTGCCTCACACATCTCTTTATAAAATAGTCCCGGCATTTCACGCAAAGGCTTCATGGCATGTTTGGTTCCTTTGCTCCAATTCTCTTCCATCAAGGCAGCATTCTGCTTTTCTATTTCTATATTTTCAGCTTTGATAGCAGCTCTCAACGAATCTCCTTTAGCAGAACGGTCAACAGGCCAACCTACATTTTCACCTGAGATCAACACCCAAGCGCCTTTCAACTGATGTTTCATGCGGTCCAGCTCTTCTTGAGTACGGGGCTCTATCAAAACATGCCCGCGTTGCAGACCTTTAGTACCTGAAGTGTAGGATGGAGTGACAAAATGCAGATCCATTGCCTGATCTCCCCCGATTAAACGTCCGAACCATGGACCACGGTTAAAACCTACCGGCAGTTCTCCAGCTTCTTCCAAGCGTACATCAATACCCCATCGTTTATATTCACGCATCATCCACTCGGCTGCATTCTCATACGCATCCGAGCCTATAACTCTTCCCCCAAAACGATTGGTGAGAATATCCAACTGATGCATCACCCGGTTATCTGTTTGGCCCGTTTCAATGATTTTCTTTACGGCGGCAGGTTGGGCAAAAGTAGTCCCTGCATACAAAGAAGCAGCTATAACAGCTGCCATGCACATTTTGTTCATCATGGTATTTCTGTTTGTTAGTTGTTAACGATTACAAATATATAGCAAATTTTGGAACTTCAACTATTAATTTCCAACAATTTATCAGGATAAACCGAATATTTTTGAAGTCGTACAATACAAACAGTATTAAAATGAAAGTTTATTCAACTTTCATTTCTTTCTCAAGGCTTTTGGCATACAGATTGTCAATGATACCATCAGACAGTCCAATGACCGGAACATAAATATATTCTGCATGCACTACTTCTGCAATTTTCAGAAAAATTTCCGCAGCAGGCACAATTACATCGGCACGGTCTTGCTTTAGACTGAATGCCTCTACCCTTTCCTCCGGAGTCAGCGGTTTCAACACATCATAGACTGTTTGCAACGAACTGACCGGCAAACGTTGCAACTTCTTATCCTTCTTATCTGCCAGGCGGAACAACTTATTAATATTCCCACCCGATCCGATGATATTGATCGCGGCAACACCTTCCGTCACTTTCATAAGCTCTTCTTCCATTTGCTGCCAAGTTCCTTCTTTAACAGCATTACTTAGCATACGCACCGTACCGATGTTGTAAGACACCGACCATACCAACTCACCGTTAGTCAACAGATTAATCTCTGTACTGCCACCACCCACATCCACATACATATAATTACCCAGACGGTCTTCCATACACTCTATATGATTATTATAAATCATTCGAGCCTCTTCCTGACCATCAATTATCTCAATGCGGATACCTGTATCCTTTTCGATTTTCTTGATTATCGTCCTCCCGTTACGCGCGTCCCGCATAGCCGAAGTAGCACATGCCCTGTAATCATCCACATCATAAATTTTCATCAACTGACGGAAAGCCTTCATCAAACGTCTCAGCTTATCCGCTTTCTTCTCGGACAATTCACCTATGGAGAAAACATCGAACCCTAGTCGTAGGGGTACGCGAAGCATCATCACTTTTTTAATTTTTTTCTCCTGCACAGCCTCCCTGTCAATGCTTTTTATCAAAAGGCGCACAGCGTTAGAACCAATATCAATAGCAGCATAATTCACTTTTCCCATCTTAATCCTTTATTCTGTTTTCATTTAAATAATATTTGTATAATTCCTCCTGCGAACGGAAAGCTGTCTTATCTTCCGATATCCAAGGACGATTCTCTCCTGTTCCGTCCACCACCCGTCCTTGCAGAGTATCTTTCAAACCATATTCCACTACCCGCTTCAAGTCTGCCTTTATTTCCGGATCGTAAACGGGAGCAATCACTTCCACCCTGTTATCCAAATTGCGCGGCATCCAGTCAGCCGAACCAATGAACATTTTCTCATCACCACCATTGGCAAAAATAAAAATACGCGAATGTTCCAGATAACGGTCTATGATGCCATTGATACGAATTGTATCACTCACTCCCGGCACTCCCGTAATCAGTGAACAATTACCACGAACCAGCAAGTCTATCCGAACACCATGCGAAGATGCTTCATACAGTTTCTTCACCATTACCGGATCAGTAATATGATTAATCTTTATCAAAATGTAAGCAGGTTTTCCGGCCTGCTTGTTCTTAATTTCTTCATTAATAAGACGGCTAAATTTTTGCTTCATCTCATTAGGAGATACCAACAGTTCTTTGAAGCGAACGGGAGAATAAGGGCGTTCTATAAAATCAAAGACCAAACTCACGTCACGCGTCACATTCTTAGCAGCCGTCATCAACATATAATCAGTGTACATACGGGCGTTACCTTCATGAAAGTTTCCTGTACTGATACAAGCTATATCCGCACCTGTTTTCATGGATATATAGGTAATCTTAGAGTGTACCTTCAGTCCCTCCACCCCAAATATCACACGGATACCGGCATCCTGCATTTTCTTTGACCAATCTATATTGGAAGCCTCGTCAAAACGTGCCAGCAATTCAATAACTACTGTTACTTTCTTTCCATTGCGTGCCGCATTAATCAATGCTTTTACCACTTTCGAATCTTTAGCCAAACGATAGAGGGTTGTCTTGATACTTTTTACTTCTTTATTAATCGCCGCTTCCTGCAATATACGGATATAAGAATCGAAACTATGATAAGGCACATGAATAAAACGATCTTTCCTACGAATCAGCTCCAACATACCAACGTTACCCGAAAGCTCATTTTTCAAAACAGGAGTCCATTCAGGGTATTTCAAATCTTTCCGGCCACAGTCTGGAAAACGCATCAGGTCCTTATGGTTATGATATTTTCCACCGCCCAATACTGTATCCAACTTATCCAGATTCAACTTGTTCATGACACGTTTTAAAAGATCTTTAGGCATACTGGCATCATAAATAACCCGTAAAGGCTCACCTCGTTTGCGACTCTTTACTCCTTTAGAAATTTTCTGCATCATTCCGTTACGCAGATCATTGTCTATCTCCATCTCCGCATCTTTGGTAAACTTGAAAGCATACGCTTCAAAATGTTTATAGTTCATACCATGAAATATCAATGGTAAACAATAGCGTACCACATCATCCAAATACATCAGGTAATTTTTACCATCCTTATCCGGCAGACGGATAAAACGCCCTGCCTGTGCTACAGGCAGCTCTATAATTGCATATTCTCCAACTTTATGTCCTTCTTTCCTCATCTTTACAGCCAAAAAGATATTTTCATCCGCTTCGTTACCCAGTTGTTTTACTGATTTCAGCCAGACAGGACTAATAAACCCATTCAGCCGTTGTTGATAAAAAGAATCGACAAATAACTGTTGTTCCTCATCCAGTTGTACATGATTGACTAAACAAATATTTTCTTTCTCCAATTCTGCCGTTACCTGCTTGATCGCACCTTCATATTCTTTAGAGTACCTGTTGTTCAGTTTATTTATCTGTCTAATCAGTTTCAATGCTTCTTCCCGTTCAGAATGCGCCGCTTTATCTTCGCACTCGGCCACCCGGCTTTGAGTAGCTACACGTACTCTGAAAAATTCATCCAAATTATTAGAGTAAATTCCTAAAAAGCTCAACCGTTCCAGTATAGGAACACGTTCTTTCATGGCTTCCTGCAAAATGCGACGATTAAAATACATCCAACTGATATCTCTCGGCAGATAATATTTATCTTCCTTTTTCTTCTTCTCCATACGGTTTTAATATTTTTAGCAAAAATACGTCATACACATTACAATAACATGTCAATATAACTACAAATCAATAACAATAAAAAAGTCACAGCCGACGCATACAGCCATGACTTAAAGAGAGTTTTTATAAGAAAATCAAATAAACTCTTCAACCAAATACATCTCATTAAATAAAACTTGTTGATAATTGGAAGAATCACTCTCTAACAAATTCAACAAAGTATATTCAGCTCCACGTACCCAATACACAAAATCACGATTGGGGTGGTAATCTTTCGCAAATTCCAGCAACTGTTGCAAATTAAAATCGGAGGAAATGATACCCGCACCGCTTTTTTCGGCATCATATGCATTACAGTCCTGTTCTATATGGGCAGGAACCATCAGAATAGGCTTGCCTAAATACATGGCCTCGCACACCGATTCAAATCCGGCAGTACTGGCATAAGCCTTGCATCCCGCCATCTGCCTCAAAAATTCCACATCATCCAGTTGATAAAAGCTCAATGTATTGTCCACTCTCTTCACCGGTTCCTCCTCCCACTTGTCCCAAAAGAAACGAAGCGGTATCCCGGGATGTTGCCTGTGCCATTTCATTACATTTTCACTGAAACCCGCATTAACCATATAGCCATGTATATAGTCACCGGAATAAGGTTCATGTAAAGTCACTTCCCTACGCAACAAGGGAGGAATCACACGGATATGATTCTGAGGATCATCCTTCATGTGACGAAAAGAAAGAGCCAAACGTTCCTTCGCCCCCAAGCTGGTCAATACGGTAAAAAACTTCAAAAGAGCCAAGCTTACTTTATCAGCCTTTGGAAATTCAAAACTTTTATGCAAGAACAGATATTGATGCCCTATACAGATCTGCGGAACAGAGGGACGGAACAGGAAATAAGTCAGTCCGGTCAGCAATTCATAGAAATTGATAACCCTGTCCGCACCACTGGCCTCGATACGCTGACGAATGTAGTTAATGCTATTGATATACACAGGAAGTTTCACTAGATTATATGCCACGCTCCGCATCAAACTCACCCGTTTGTTGGCTGGTGTAGGCAGAAAATTAGGACTGACAAAACGTTTTACAGGAGCATGGATGTTACGATTGAAAAATCCCGGCAAGCGGCGCGAACTACTTTTACCTACCAGTACTTCCACTACTTCGTGACCGTTCCGGCGCAATATTTCCTCCAACGTAATGGCTTGAGTAAGATGTCCTCTCCCCTCACCCTGTACTATAAATAAAAATTTCATGAGGCTGTATGTATTAGGGTAAACTCTTTATTATCTTCATTCTCATCAGCTAGTACATGATGGTATTCCATGATATTCCAATTCCCGTCCGCATCCTCTGTCAGTGCCGAAAGGCTTTCTACCCAATCGCCCGAATTCAGATAATGAATACCATCATAATAGGTATTAGCCGGATGATGGATATGACCACAAATCACTCCGTCACATTTACGTACACGTGCAAACTCCACCAATACTTTCTCAAAGTCCGATATATAGGAAACAGCCGACTTTACTTTTTGTTTGACGGCCTGTGACAGAGAATAATACGGTTTCCCCCGCTGGGTACGATATTGGTTATAAAAGCGGTTCGCCCATAAGAGGAATGTATAACCTGCATCGCCCAACCGGGCTAACCATTTCATCTGTGTGGTAACCCGGTCGAATAGATCGCCATGTGTCACATAATAACGCTTTCCATGTGTTTCAAGGATGTATTCTTTGACGATTTTTACGTTATAGAATGTCATAGGGACCAAGCTGTCCAAAAAATCATCGTGGTTGCCGCGCACATAAATAACTTCAGTACCGAAGTTCTCCATCATCTTCATGATAACCTTAAAGAAATCAGTATGTTTTGCTTGCCACTTCTTAGTACCTGCCTTGCGCAAATGCCAACCATCTATAATGTCTCCGTTCAATATCAGACGGTCACAATTGACAGATTTCAAAAAGTTACTGACCTCTATTGTTTTAGAATGAGAGGTTCCCAGATGGATATCCGATAAAACCACTGTAGGATAATACGTTCTCAGATGCATATCTTTATTATTAAAACTATGCAAATATCCATGTTATCTGTTACAAGATCGTGTCGGCAAAATTACTATGCTATTAAAATTAATGAAAAGACAGGCCGTTTCTTCATGGAACAAGAAACGGCCTGCAAAGCTTCAGTTTATCATACATAAACCATACTTCAATCTATAACTAACAATTAATTGTCAATATCAATCACATTGAACTGCATATCAAACTTTATCTCCCAACCATTAGAAAGTTTCACTTCATAGTCATGCTTGTCCCTCTCGATCTTGAGCATCTTGGCATCGGGGTAATTCGTAGCAACGTACTTCTTTATTGCGTCAGGAACCACAGCGACAGGTACAGCGCTGTATTTGCAATTCACTTCTGTCCAAATACCTTTTTTATCGAATTCCAGTTTGTCTCCATTAGTAAAAATCACATCATAGCTTTTATCAAACCAGTCTGTTTCCATTTTAGCCATCGCCACCTTATTATCGGGGAAATGAGTTTTGATAAAAGTCTGTGCAGTCTGAGGCAATTGGTTTACTTGAATAGGTTTGTCATCATCCGCCCATACCACTGTTTGCAACGTAAATAAGCACACTAACAATAATAATACCTTTTTCATAATCGTCATTTTTTTTATTTGGTTCTACATTCTGTTTTCTGATGCAAATATGAAGGGAGATTCTGAAAAGAATTTGAAATTCTAAAAAAAACACGATTTTTTTTATTGATTATGAGTGGATGCATAAAGTGTAAAACAATGCTCCCCGCTCTTATATTCATAGCAAAGCCTGAGAGCCTGCATTTTACATATCGTATCTGCTATTGCCAAACCTAGACCGGTAGAGCCTTCTTTTTTCTTTCCTTGATAAAAACGCTCAAAAATACGCCGGGCATCCAGCGGTTGTGCCGCCCCTGTATTGCAGAACATCACACTGTGGGGAGTAATGACAATCCGGATGTGCCCACCGTCCATATTGTGCACAAAAGCATTCTTCAACAAATTGGTAAGCAACACCACTGCCAATGTTTCATTTATCGTAAGATAGAAAACACCTTCTTCCTCTATACTTGTTATGATCTCACGATATTGATACACTTCTTTATAGTCCTCCAGATATTGCCTCAATAATTTATTCACTTCTACTTGGACAGTATCCGTAAATTGACCGTTCTCTATCTTCGAAAGCAATAACAAAGACTTGTTCAGCTTCGTTATATGTTCCAAAGTCTGGTGGGTTTTCATCAACTCTTCCAATTGGCTTTCTGAAAGATTTTCATCCTCCATCAGCATCTCCAACCGATTACGACAAATAGCCAGTGGTGTCTGCATCTCATGAGATGCATTACCAATAAATTGTTTTTGCTGTTCGAACATCTGCTCACTGCGCTCTGCATAACGAACAGCCGCTTCATTTAATTTTCTGAATTCTGAAACCCGGGTATTATTTTGTAAAGGCTCGTTTACCTTACCGATACGATATTTATCCAACCAATGAAGCAATACATAAAGAGGACGCATATTCCGATAAAACACCCACACATTAATAACAATTATAGTCAATAATAAAGCGATATAAAGAAAAATAATCCAACCTGCCATAGCATCTTTCAAATCTTCTTTTTCTATAGAAGGAGTCGCTACCGTCAATTCAAAAAACTTTTCGCCATCATCCTTAAAAATGGTCGTAAGGATTCGTGCAGGTTCAGTTTCATCTTTTTCAGGAATATAAACCATAGAATCTTTATAAATGATATCATCACAAGATCCTGCATATTCCTTCGTCACTTCACGCAGGAAATACTGATTGTTGGAAGCTGTATTTTTAGAAGGAAGCTCCTCTCCCGCCAATGCACGTATGATGATAATTTCCGAATAATCCTCCAATGAGTCATCCACTTCATCATTCACCTCATCCATTACAGCAAAATAGAAAAGGATGGCCCAGCCAGTCAATAAAACCGACAACACCAACGATATACGGATAATGATATAATAAATCAGTTTCATTTATTCCACTACCATTTTATATCCAAAACCATAAACAGCCTTCAGTTCAGGAGTAGCTCCAGCCTCTTTCAATCTCTTTCGTAAATTCTTGATTTGGGCATAGATAAAATCAAAATTATCGACTTGATCTATATGGTCGCCCCATACGGATTCGGCAAGTGTGCTTTTATTAACCAATCTGCCGGGACGGTTCATAAAATAAACCAGAATATCATATTCCTTACGGTTCAGTTCAAGCTTCTTTCCAGCTACGGTCACCCCATATTTATCGGGAAAAATTTCTATATTTCCGTATTTGATACTATTTTCCCCACCTTGCTGATGACGGCGTATCACACTTTTGATACGTGCATTCAGTTCCACCAAATGAAAAGGTTTAGGCAGATAATCATCAGCTCCGAGCTCCAATCCTAGTACTTTGTCTTCTATAGAGTCTTTGGCTGAAAGGATGATCACATTTTCCCGTTTATGCATTTCTTTCAACTTTTCCAACAAATCCAGGCCACTGCCATCCGGCAACATAATATCCAGCAAAATGCAGTCATAATCATAATCCTCTATCTTTTGTAATGCGGTACGGTAATCGGCAGCAATTTCCACCACATAACGCTCCTTTTCCAATGAGCGCTGAGTCACTTCACGCAAATTAGCATCGTCTTCTACTAATAGTATTTTCATAAGTCCTACTTTTGGTTCTTAAAGACAAAGAAACAAGATAATTCTGAAAAAACACTGAAATAAGAAAAAAAACGAAGAAACCATACAATTTTTTCCATCACCCGACTAATAAACAACAAATATCAAACTAAAAATCGTTATCAACTATACAATCAGCCCCCTGCATCTACCACAACAAGACGCAAGGGGCCACACACAACTCTCTCTAATCAAACCCTAATTATTTGATTTCCATTTGAGAAAAATCCATTTGGCTCAAGCCTACTGGTGACGGTGTTTCTTTTAAATCAAAAGAGACTTCCTTTTCACCATTTTTAGCCGAGTTTATTTTTACCTTTATACCCTTTGTTTCCGATGTTATTTCCAAAGAATTCAAATTAAAGGATACCGCACCGTTTCTCCAATAACCAGTAGTATCAGCATACGTATTGTAACGATATTCTAAATGAATATAGCCATCCTGATCGGGCGTAATTGTAGTGTTTTTTACCAAACTAACCAAATGTTTCACTTTAGAAGGCATGTTCTGATTAAAAATAATATTCAAATAACCGCCACTAATCCACATATTATCTTCAAATATATCTACAGGATCATTTCCAAACTCTTCTTCATTCTCTGCTGTCAGCTCCTCTATAGGTTTAGTTAGAATTTCCTTTATACTCAACACTTTGACTGAGCAATCATATCCTTCCGGATAATTATCATACAAAGGATTGAAATAAAGAATAACCCGTTGTCCATCTATCGGGGAATACCAAAAATAATCAGTCGTTGCAGGCCAGATTTGTCCCCATCTGTCACCTGTAAAGTCATAAACATGGGCACCTTTCACATTTACAGTAGCCCAATCCACTGCCACATCACCAAGAGAGTAACCATCATCATCATCACATGATTGGAAAGTGACTCCCATAACTGCCAGGAATGCTAATAATAAAAGGTTCAACTTTTTCATAACTATAATGTATTAATCTATTTTCTACTTTTAAAAGTAAGAAAGAGATCGAATACTGCATATCATCCATTAATATTAACTTATTTTCAGTAAAAGTCTTGTAGAAAAACCAGATTCATCAAGGAAATAATAGAAACTTCCCGATTCGTCACGAACCGGGAAGCTTAAAACTGAGTTATATACAGATTTTCCCATTCAGGGGGAACATGGCTTTTCAGCCTTGTTTTGTTAAGGCAAATGGTTATATATTTTAAAGTTTAGTTTTTAGTGTATTACATTAATTTACATAACAAAAAATATGCCATGGGGCACATCGGCATCCAATACTCTAAAAATCAACAAAATAACCATTATTTCATTTTTCACATTATGTAGAAATACCACAATTTCATTCCACAATTTTGTAGAATTAATCCCCGTTTTTAAAATATATCTTTATCTTTGTAGAATTGATTACTCACTAAACAATATAATTACTATGAAAAAAAGACATTACGGAATGCTTTCATTGGCACTTACTTCATGCTTGGCTGTTCATGCGGAAAACAAAAATCAAAATACAGACAAGCCCAATGTTATCTTCATCTATGCTGATGATTTAGGATATGGTGACTTGGAGTGTTATGGAGCAAAAAACGTACAAACTCCAAATGTCAACCGTCTGGCATCCGAAGGGATACGATTTATCAACGCACACGCTACCGCCGCTACCAGTACCCCATCCAGATATTCCATGCTGACCGGAGAATATGCATGGCGTAAACCCGGAACAGATGTAGCTGCCGGCAATGCAGGAATGATTATACGTCCCGAGCAATATACTATGGCAGATATGTTTAAAAGCTCCGGCTATGCCACAGGAGCATTTGGCAAATGGCATTTAGGATTAGGTGATAAAACTGCACAACAAGACTGGAATGCTCCTCTCTCTGCTTCTCTAGGTGATTTGGGGTTTGACTATTCCTATATCATGGCAGCCACAGCCGACCGGGTTCCCTGTGTATTTATCGAGAATGGCCAAGTAGCCAATTATGATCCTTCAGCTCCGATAGAAGTAAGCTATATAAAAAATTTCCCCGGTGAACCTACCGGAAAAGACAACCCTGAACTTTTATATAATCTGAAACCGAGTCACGGTCATGATATGTCTATCGTGAACGGTATCAGCCGAATCGGTTATATGAAAGGAGGTGGCAAAGCATTATGGAAAGATGAAAATATAGCCGATTCCATTACCGCACATGCAGTTGATTTTATCAAACAACATAAAGACGAGCCTTTCTTTATGTATTTCGCCACTAATGATGTGCACGTTCCCCGTTTTCCACACAATCGTTTCCGTGGTAAAAACAAGATGGGACTGCGCGGTGATGCTATCGCACAATTTGACTGGAGTGTAGGTCAGTTACTCGAAGCCCTCGATAAAATGGGATTAACCCAGAACACATTAATTATTCTTTCCAGCGACAATGGACCGGTAGTAGACGACGGATATGATGACAAGGCAGAAGAGTTACTGAACGGGCACGAACCTGCCGGCAACCTGAGAGGTGGAAAATACAGTGCATTTGAAGGGGGGACTCGTGTTCCTGTAATTGTACACTGGCCTAAAGCCATCAACAAGCCGGAAGTCAGCGATGTGCTTATTTCGCAAATAGACTGGCTGGCATCACTAGCTTCTCTGGTAGATGCCCGTATTCCGAAAGGAAGTGCTCCCGACAGCTACAACCGATTAGCAAATCTATTAGGACAAGACAAAACAGACCGCCCATGGGTTATTGAACAGGCATCCAATCACACCCTATCCGTGCGTACTAAAGATTGGAAATTTATTGAAGGCAGCGATGGTCCTAAAATGATTCCATGGGGTCCGAAAATTGAAACTGGTTATTTAGGTATTCCCCAGTTATATGATATGAAACAAGCAGGTGAAAAGGTGAATTTAGCGACTGAACATCCCGAAAAAGTATTCGAATTACAACAAATATTGAGAAAAGTACGAGATAAAAGTATTCAGATGAAGTAACATGCTGAATACACACCAACCCAATATTTCCAAAAGGGTGAATCAAGACAAAAGAATCACATAAAGGGTCTTGAATTCACCCTCTTTTTTAATCAAGAAAATTTCAATATGGTCCTCATTTCAAAAGAACCAATCCTTATAGACAAAGATCCTTTTCTTTAAAGTCAAAGTATTTATAACAAAACACCTTGAACACTTTCACAAGAATGGGTTACACACAAAAACTCTCAAAGATACAAGATACGTTTTTCCACTTTACCCATAAAAAAGAAATCTCAATTTATTTCTTTATTTTCCCTTCATTCACCAGTTCAGACAGCGCCCTGGCCAATGACGGACGAGTAACTCCCAGCTTCTGCGCCACCTCCTGCTGATTATGAATAACAGAATGTGTTTCTAGATATTTCAACAAACGAGTCTTTAAATTCAACAAAGCAAACTCATTCAATTTCCTGCTTAAAAAGACACTCCTGTCCGAAATATCCTTCAAAAAATTCTGCATCATCAATGGATGCAAACGCATAAATTCTAAAAATCTTTCTTTACCTATTACAAAAACCTCACAAGGTCCTATTGCCTCTACATTAACGGGAAAACGATTTTCAGTGGCAAAAATAAAAGCCGAAGCCAGCAAGTTAGGAGCTCCAATTTCTTCTACCGTCAGTTCTTTCCCTTCATCATTTATCATTCCCGCCCGTACACTTCCCGATGCAAGAATGTACAGCCCTTTACATAAGTCACCTTGCCGGGCAATGATATCACCCGGTTCAAAGTGCTTCAAACTATTCGGAAGTCCGAATAGGAAAGCAACCAATTCTTCCTCTTTCATTCCCCGGAAAGGAGCCATCTGCAATAATCCTGTCAGTTCCATCCTACTTTCTTTTAACTGTTATTTGTATCCGCTGTAACATATGGTACAACTTAAAAGACGAAAACCGTCTACTTTTGCACAAAAGTAATAGAAATCATTAAAATGAAAAAAGATATGGAGAATAACATGTTTTGTTTCCAATGTCAGGAAACGGCCAAAGGTTTCGGTTGCACCTTAAAAGGTGTTTGTGGAAAAAATGCAACTACAGCACGTACCATGGATTTATTGCTCTTTGTAGTACGAGGAATTTCTGTTGTGGCGGATCAATTGCGCCAGCATTCCCTCCCCGTTGAAAAAGAAGTGGACAATTTCATTGTAGACGCCTTATTCTGTACCATTACCAATGCCAATTTCGATGACGAAAGCATTACGAAACGCATTGACAAAGGATTAGCAATACGTGATGACCTTAAGCATCAAGCCTCTGCCAAGGACATTCCTCTGCCGGAAGCCGATGAATTAAATTGGAAAGGCAGCCACGATGAATATGATGCAAAAGCCGCAACAGTCGGCGTATTACGTGAACAAAACGAGGATCTACGCTCTTTAAAAGAACTGATTATGTATGGTCTGAAAGGAATGGCTGCTTATCTGGAACATGCCATGAGGTTAGGACATAATGACGAAAGTATTCATCGTTTCATGCAGAACACCATCGCACAAATTACAACAAAATCTTTATCGGCTGATGAACTGACTGTATTAGCACTGAAAACAGGTGAAATAGGCGTTCGAACAATGGCTCTGCTCGACAAGGCAAATACTTCCAGGTATGGCAATCCGGAAATTACCCATGTAAATATAGGAACAGGTACTCGCCCCGGTATTCTGATAAGCGGACATGACCTGCATGATCTGGAAGAATTGTTGGAACAAACCAAAGACAGTGGCGTGGACGTATATACTCACGGTGAAATGCTTCCTGCACATTACTATCCGGCATTTAAAAAATATACACATTTTGCAGGAAACTATGGAAATGCCTGGTGGAAACAACGGGAGGAGTTTACCTCGTTCAATGGTCCTATCCTGTTCACAACCAACTGCATCGTTCCCCCTCTGCCCAATGCCACTTATAAAGAACGCATGTTTACCACTAATTCTACCGGATATCCCGGCTGCAAGCATATTACAGCAGACGAGAAAGGACATAAGGACTATACTGAAATTATAGAAACAGCCAAACAATGTGCCGCACCGACAGAAATAGAACATGGAGAAATCGTTGGTGGTTTTGCCCATAATCAGGTATTACAACTAGCAGACAAGGTCGTAGAAGCGGTAAAGAGCGGAGCTATCCGTAAGTTCATCGTCATGGCAGGTTGTGACGGACGTATGCGCAGTCGTGATTACTACACCACTTTTGCCGAGATGCTCCCCAAAGACACAGTCATTTTGACTGCGGGATGTGCTAAATATCGTTATAACAAACTAGGGTTAGGTGACATTAATGGCATTCCGCGTGTTTTGGACGCAGGACAATGTAACGATAGCTATTCATTGGCAGTCATCGCCCTCAAACTGAAGGAAGTATTCGGGCTACATGACATCAATGAACTGCCCATTGTTTACAATATCGCCTGGTATGAACAGAAAGCGGTAATCGTATTGCTGGCATTACTCAGTTTGGGCATAAAAGAGATTCATCTTGGTCCCACCTTACCCGCATTCCTCTCGCCCAACGTGACGAAAGTACTGGTCGAAAACTTTGGAGTAAGCGGTATCGGTACAGTAGAAAGTGATATGAGAAAATGGGGATTAACGAACGGATAAACGGAATAATTATGAAACAGAAAAATTACCATTCATGTACAGTCGGACAAATTGTAGCCGGCAACTTTGATACAACCAAAGTATTCTCCCGTTACCATATTGATTTTTGCTGCCATGGCAATACTCCGTTTGCAGAAGCCTGCCGGAACCGTGGTATTGATCCCGAAGCAGTAGCACATGAATTAAATGAATTACAAGAGAATACGGTTAGTAATGCTCCTGACTTTGCCGGATGGCCCATCGATTTATTAATAGACTATGTATTGAAAATACACCATCGGGGAATCCGTGCCAAAGGTCCGCAAATAGAAGCATTATTAACCAAAGTAACCGAAGCGCATTCAAAGAATCATCCAGAGTTACTGCAAGTCCAGGCACTGTTCCGCGACTCGCTTCTTGATTTGGAAAATCATTTATCAAAAGAAGAGAATGTATTATTTCCTTATGTTTATGAAATGTTCCAAGCCAAAGAGGAAGGCTTGAAAGTAGCTAAATTCCATTGCGGCACCATTCTGTATCCCATCGAAGTGATGGAAGATGAACATAATCACGAAGGAGAACGTTTTGAAAAAATCTCTTCATTAACCAACGGATTCACCGCCCCTGAAGATGCTTGTGCCAGCTTCCGCTTGGTTTTACAACAATTGAAACAATTTGAAGAGGCATTACATGAACATATCCACCTGGAAAACAATATCATTTTTCCCAGAGCATTAGAATTGGAAAAGAAGGAAGCCATCTGATAACTACACCATGACACTTCCATTCACAAAAGTGCCCAAAGTGAAATAATGCACAAATCACTTTGGGCATCTTCATGTATTATAACCCACGCTCCACTATATAATCTTGTCCCTGTTCTGTCATCAAGTCATATTCATACACCTTATACAAAGCAGGGTATTGCGGGTTTATCTCCTTGGAAACCAAAGGCTCTTTGATATCTGCCTGCATATAATATTCATTCGGATTCTTACCTTTTGCCTCTTTTAATCCAACCCCACGCAAAGGAACATACGAACGTAAACGCAAATTACCTCCCAAACGGGAATGAATCTTCGCTTTATCCAGCTGCACGCCATTCCAGTTCATATCCACCACAAATCCTCCACGGGCAACCAGTCCTTGCACACTTCCTGTGGCCCAGGCATCCGGAAGAGCCGGAAGCAAATGTACAGCTCCGTCATGGCTCTGCAACAACATTTCAGCCACACCGGCAGTATAGCCAAAGTTGCCGTCAATCTGGAAAGGCGGATGAGCATCAAACAGATTAGGATAAGTCCGTCCTTGCGGATAAGCCTCTTTCACTTCATCTCCAGGCAGCAGCTTCAACATATTATTAATAATCCGGAACGCATGATTACCGTCCAGCAAACGGGCCCACAGATTAACTTTCCAGCCAATGGACCAACCGGTAGCTTCGTCGCCACGCTGTAACAACGTGTTTTTAGCTGCCTGGAAAAGCAAAGGATGGGTGTAAGGAGATATCTGATTACTAGGGAACAATCCATATACATGAGAAATATGGCGATGCTTGTCATTCGGATTATCCAAGTCTTCCAGCCATTCCTGTAGCTGATTGTATTTCCCGATCTGCATCGGGGCCAGACGATTTAACATAGACCGCAAAGAATCTTGATAAGAAGCGGACATTTTCAGAATTCTTGACGCATGCAATGCATTGCTAAGCACATCGAAAATTATCTGATTATCCATCGTACAACCTGACACAATCGTTGAAGCTTTTTTAGTATCCTCTCCCGAAGGTCCATGTTCCGGAGACATGGACGGAGCAGTCACCATCCAACCGTATTCAGGATGTTCAGTCAAATAATCAAGATAAAAATCAGCAGCTCCTTTCAATGCCGGATAGGCTTCGGAAAGAAACAACTTATCCCCACTATATAAATAATGCTGCCACAAGTGGGTAGTCAACCAAGCACCTCCCATGGGCCATGTACCATAAAACGCCTTATCCACCGGACCGGTGGCACGCCATATATCTGTATTGTGATGAGCCACCCATCCGTTGCATCCATACATAGTCCGTGCCGTTTCCCTGCCGGTAACTGATAATTCTTTCACCATTTCGAACAAGGGCTGGTGCGTTTCACTCAGATTGGTCACTTCAGCCGGCCAGTAATTCATTTCCGTATTAATATTGATGGTATATTTTCCATCCCATGGAGCAGCCAGTTTATTATTCCATATACCTTGCAAATTGGCAGGCTGACCTCCCGGCTGGGAGGAGGAAATAAGCAAATAACGTCCATACTGAAAAAGCAACACCGCCAAAGAAACATCCTTACCTTCATTGAACAGTTCGATGCGTTTGACAGTTTCCAACTTAGCCCGCTCACTGGTTCCCAAATCCAATCTTACACGGTCAAACTGCTCTTTATAAAGAGCTATATGCTCCTGTAAAACCTGACTATAAGGGCGTCCCAATGCCAGAGACAGATATCCGGACGCTTTTTTACTCTCATTGCCACTTATATCGTGATAATTAATAAAATTCGTACCCGATGAAACATACAGAGTAACACTGTCCGCTCCTTCCACTGTAATGTTTTGGTCATCAATTTTCACCTTACCTCCATCCACATCAGCCTGTGTCTGTGTTTCCATACGAATCAATCCTTTCACTCCCTCATGATCCCTACCCTTTCCGGTCAGAACCAATTTCTTTCCTTTCCTGCTGACTTTATGCTCCAATGGCGACACATATCCGACCTTAAAATTCAGTTTTCCCGGCCGGTCTGCTGTCAAACGGACCACTACCACCTTATCAGGAAATGATGCAAAAACTTCACGTTGAAAAGTCACGCCATCCACTTTGTAACGGGTAGTAGCCACCGCACGTTCCAAATCCAGATCACGATAATAATCGGTAACCTTTTCATGTCCGGGGGTTTCTATAATCAAACTGCCGATTGTCTGATAGGGCATACCATGCTTTCCGGCATAAAAGTTTTCTTGAATCAAGTTCTGAGCCTCCATGTTTTTTCCGGCGAAAATCAGTTCACGCACTTGGGGCAGACTTTCCAATGCTTCCGGTTTGTCATTCCGGTAGGGACTGCCTCCCCACATGGTTTCATCGTTTAGTTGAAGTTCTTCACGGGCCGTTCCGCCATATACCATCGCTCCCATCCGGGAATTGCCGACCGGAAGCGCTTCCACCCACGTTCCGGCAGGTTGCTTATACCACAATTTCAGATCACCAGCCTGAATAGATAACGAAAAAGACAATAAAATGCCTGCTAATAATGAATAAGTTTTCATGGTTAATAGATATTGTATAATGTACAAATATAATTCTATTAACCATACAAACGAAAAGACAGAAGCATTTTATTGTCTAAAAAACAATTATGATAAAGAAAAGACCAAATATTACACCTCCTCCCTATCTGATAACCGGAATCACATAATCGTATTTTCTCAATATTTCCGTTACAGGAGACAGTGGAAGCAAGTCAGGGCGGGGAGATATAAAAGACTTGCTGCCGATAGCCGAGCAATGCCGGGAAATGGGATTCACGGAAGAACTGACAAGACTGCTTGCCTACTTCCAACCCGTAGGGTTCAGGGGAAACTGCATTCACGGGAACACCGGGAAAAGTCCGGAACGGCATATTCAACGGCAACAGTAAAGAGGAATCCGCAGAAGAAAGGAAAGTTCCGGTTGTGCATTGACGGAATGCCTATACTTGAATGGTTCAAGATGAATTTAAAGAGCTTAAGGAAAAGCTGGCTGTAGGCCACACTCCAAAAGAGAAAAACAGGCCCCAAAGAGAGTTGAGAATATAATTCTTTGGTAGAAAATAAAAGTGTAATTCTAATTGTTAATGAATTGCACTTTGAGTATTTTTGTAAATACTTTGTTTCACTGATAAATAAACCAAGATGAAAACTATATTTTCATGTTTCTTCTGTCTTTTCTGTCTTTTCACTATCGGGTGTACGCATCAGTCCAGTCAAGAAAACTGTGTAGAAATCGGCAGTGCGGATGCAATCTGTGTAAGCACCGATACTTTAGGGAAAACAGTACGCATGAATATGCTACATGGGCATTATACCACTGAAAGTGAAGAAGTGTTCGCTATTGTCCTCAATCCTCAGAAACTTCCACTAAGTTATGGCAGAAGATGGATTTTAGAAAGATGGGAAAATAATCAATGGGTAAGGCTTTGGACGAAAAAGCCCACAGTTTTTTTTGATGACGAAATTATACCGATTACCCCACCTATATATTATTGTTTCAGTTTTCCTATTAAATACTATAAAACAACTCCCGGCAAATATCGTATTTCCACATCAATGTGGAATGATTTGGAGAAAATCAATCTCAATGCTGAATTTGAAATAGAATAAACATCCCTTTCACTAAACAATTCAATGTTATGAAAACAAAAATATGGGTAGGAGTTCTATTTTACTCTTTTATGGGATGTGCGAATAAGGCACCAAAATCAAATCTTACAAGCAAATTAGACTCTACAGGTGAAGCTGTCTATTTTGTAGAAGATACTGTTGTTGACCAATCTGCAGGCTTGCAAGTCATTGAAGCCTTAAGCAGGGTCTATGGAAATGATCCGAATTCTATAGGAGGTTTCATCGGTAGCCCGCGTTGCCCTTCTTTCTTGGAAGGTATGTTCTTTGACGGTTCCACGTTGGTTTTTCAGGTAAGAGGTGACACAGCGCATGCAAGGCGAATTTTGGAATCTACTGCCGGTAGCAAAGCTTTTCGACTGGAGCAAGTTACTGAAAGTAATTATTCACAGCAACAACTTATGAGCATCGTAGACGAGTTGAACCAGCGGTTTGACACATTGACAGACAAGAAGCTGAAAAATAATATGACCAGTTGGGGTGTAGGATTACGGAATGTTGAAGTCAGGTTTATTCTCAACACTCCCGAAGCCCGACAAGCATTCCGGGAAAAACTCATGGATTCTCCCGCCATTCGTTTTGAAGGACCGGAACAGCCGATAATAAATGAGCGAATTAGTATAACTGATACGCTCGGTATTTCCCTGCATCCGGAATATTCCGTTTACTCCACTGAGGCATCCACAGCTTCCTTTGTTTTGCTAAATCAAGGAAACAAGAACATAATGTGTGGCGAGCATTATTTCATTACTTATGAAGACGAGAATGGCACTTGGCGTGCATTGCCCATCAATGACGCTGCCATAGATATAGGTTATATGGTACTTCCCGGTGGGCATCATTTGTTTACAGCAAATCTTTATCCCGAAGTTCACTCCAATAAACCGGGACGTTACCGTTTTTTCTATGAAGTCATGCTTGATGCTGATACTCCATTGCGTCATGACATATTGATGATGACCGAATTTCGATTGACTGATAATAAGCAAGAAATAAAAAATGCTATTAGAATAGAAATCCCCCAAAAACCGGATAATTATGGAGCTGGATTTATTCCTACTCAAGCTCCTCCAAAAGAAGATGAAGTTTATCATGTAGTGGATGACATGCCCGAATTTCCCGGTGGTATGGATAAATTGTTACAATTCATCAACGACAATATGCAATATCCAACCAAAGCCCAAACAGAAGGAATACAAGGAAAAGTTATTGTTCAATTCATCATAGACGAAGACGGTTACATAATAGAACCTAACATAGTAAGGAGTGTTGAGTCTTCTTTGGATAATGAGGCACTACGTCTGATAAAAATGCTTCCTAAATGGAAACCCGGCACACTAAAAGGAAAAGCCATAAAGGTGAAATATACAGTCCCAGTAGCTTTTAAACTCAAATAATAGCAACTATGAAACATTTATTACTCATATTCCCGTAATATTCGAAAATCACCATTCCCCTCGCAACAATGTGCTTGAATAAAACGAAAAGCCCACCTTTACATTAACAGATGTAAAAGTGGGCACTACTTCTTTAAACTATTGATTTTCAATGTTTAATGCGGTGCGTACGGGACTCGAACCCGTGACCCCATGCGTGACAGGCATGTATTCTAACCAACTGAACTAACGCACCAAATTTCATTTTTCTTATACTGCATCTCTCTCGATTGCGGTTGCAAAGGTACGCAAAATTTCGATATCTGCAAGCATTTTACGAATATTTTCTTGAACTTTTTTACATCAACTCTGATAATAAGCCATTTAAGATACAAGAAAAATAAAAATACAAAAAAAAGAGAGCACTTCATGTATTTTTTAAATATAATATGTATATTAGTCGTGTAAATAAAAGGAAACGCAACTATGGATATGCATGTTTTTCAAGTAGAATCAAATAAAGTACTTCCACAACAGGGAAGCATCCTTATATCCTCCCCTTTCATGAACGACTACCACTTTACAAGAGCAGTCGTGCTTCTTATCGAGCATAATGACGAGGGAAGTATGGGTATTATCATGAATAAAGATTTCCGTTACCACATTCTGCTCAATGACCTCATCCCCGAATTGGAGTTCGCACAGCGGGTCCCAGTGTATAAAGGCGGGCCGGTGAGCCGGGAGACAATATTTTTCCTGCATACGCTAAAAGATCTGGAAGGCGCACTGCCTCTGGGAAACGGGCTTTATCTGAATGGTGATTTCAATGCCGTGCAACAATATATACTGGACGGGAAGCCCATTGAAGGAGTGATCCGTTTCTTTGCCGGTTATGCGGGATGGGATCATGGACAACTTGCCAAAGAAATAAAAGAGAACTCATGGCTCATAGGAAAAGCCGGGAAAGAAACGTTGCTCAACCAGCACTTCCGCGACTTATGGCATACCAGTTTGAACGAAATGGGAGGCAAATACGCCATTTGGGCCCGCTATCCCCAATACCCCTCCCTCAACTGAGATTCAGCTTCTGGACAACCAGCACATCCGTATAGCCACCGCCAAACGTATGCGCCCACTCTTTCAATACCGCACTCTCTTTGTACCCGCACGCCGCAAAGAGTCTGCGGGAAGGAAGGTTTTCCACAGCGATATAGGCAAACAACTGATGAATTCCCAGATAACGGAAACAGTGTTCTTCCAGCAAAGCCAGGGCATTACGCCCTATCCCCTGCCTGCGACAGGATTTATCCACCATAATCCCCACCTCGGCCCGGTTGTGCAAAGGATCAAAAGAACATAGATCCACAATCCCCACCACCTGCCGGTTCCCGTTTTCTATCATCAGGCGCAACTGGCGGTCGGCAAACAAATCATTCTGGGTCTGCTCTATGTACTGCTTCAACTGAAAACGCGAATACGGGCCTGTGGTATTGCTCATCTCCCACACATCCGTAGCGTTCTCAAAGCGGAACATGACTTCCAAGTCTTCCGGCTCCGGTGCACGGAGCCTTATCCTGTTCCCTTGAAAATGCCGGTCACTCATCATAAAGCAGGCTCCTCATTCTCCTCTTTTACCAAATCCAGCTCATCCAGCATCCGCTTGCGGGTAGGGACACAGAACAGGGAAGCGATCAGCGCCATCATGGCACACAATACGCCCGTGTTGTTCAGAGTCAGATAATAAAATGACAAGTTCACCAATACGGGAACCACCAGCATCCCCGTCCTTATCTCACTCCAGCGGCGATAACTTTTCAAGGCTTCCGGCAATGAACGCTGCTTCACATTCTTCACCAAGGAAAGGCTAAACAGCCGGAGCGATAAAGGAATCAGCCCCACCGCCAATAAAATCCCTACCGTCTGCAAGACATAATCCATACGGACATCGCCCGCGTAAGCCCCCTCGGTCATCACCCCTGTTTCATAAAGAGCCACCAGGAGCAAAGGCAACACCCATACCGCCACATATTCTATCTGCAAGTATCGCAGCAATTGTCTTATCTTCTTTTCCATCTCTTTCTGTTTTTCCCAGTTTATGCCGTTCCCGTAAACAAAGTACGATTTATGATGGAACGTCCCAACGTCACTTCATCCGTATATTCCAGCTCATCCCCGATAGAGATACCACGCGCTATCACACTCAGCTTCACGTCCATGCCGTCCAGCTTGCGCGAGATATAGAAATTCGTCGTGTCCCCCTCCATCGTCGAGCTCAAGGCAAGGATCACTTCCTTCACCTCACCGCCTTTCACCCGTTCCACCAGACTTTCTATCTGCAGATCGGAAGGGCCTATGCCATCCATGGGCGAGATGACTCCCCCCAGGACATGGTACAGCCCCCTGTACTGCTGCGTGGCTTCCACCGCCATCACATCACGGATACTCTCCACCACACAGATCGTGGAAGCGTCCCGTGCCGGATTGGAACAGATACGGCAAGTTTCCGTGTCCGATATATTATGGCACACTTTACAATATTTCACTTCATGTTTCAAGGTAATCATCGCATTACCAAACGCCTCTACCACAGCCGTATCCTGTCTGAGCAGATGCAATACCAGCCGCATGGCGGTCTTGCGTCCCACACCCGGCAACTTGGCAAACTCTCCTACCGCTTTTTCCAGCAGCATGGACGGATATTGTTGGTTCATCAGTTATTTTGTATTATAATGGATGCAAACTTACGCAATTTCAACGATTTTGAGTACATTTGCACTCAAAAAAATAACATGAACGGAATTTATATTCTGCTGACCATACTGCTCTATTTCGGAATACTGCTGCTTGTAGCCCGCCTTACCGGCCGTCATTCCGATAATGACGCGTTCTTCCGCGGCAACCGCCGTTCTCCCTGGTATATTGTTTCTTTCGGAATGATCGGAGCCTCCCTTTCGGGAGTTACCTTCGTTTCCGTTCCGGGTATGGTACGCGGCATCGACATGACCTATATGCAGACCTGTTTCGGCTTCTTCATAGGCTATCTCATCATCGCCCACGTTCTGCTGCCGCTTTATTACAGGTTGAACCTGACCTCCATCTACACGTATCTGGGAGACCGGATCGGAAGGCACGCTTATAAGACGGGAGCTTCCTTTTTCCTTCTGTCCAAGATCATCGGAGCCGCAGCGCGCCTTTATCTGGTATGCCTTATCCTCCAGCATTATGTATTCGACGCCTTTCATATTCCTTTCGCCGCCACGGTGATAGGGATTGTCTTACTGATCTGGCTGTACACCCGCCGCAGCGGCATACGCACGATTGTGTGGACGGACAGCTTGCAGACACTCTGCCTGCTGCTGGCGCTGGGATTAATACTTTATGAGGTTTCCGGCCAGCTGGATCTGGATTTTCCGGGACTGGTACATGCCATCCGGGAAAATGAGCACAGCCGTATCTTTGTTTTTGACGACTGGCACAGCAAACAGAACTTCTTCAAGCAGTTTTTCAGCGGCATCTTCATCACGATTGTCATGACAGGGCTGGATCAGGATATGATGCAGAAGAACCTGTCGTGCAAGAACCTGCGTGAAGCCCAAAAGAACATGTATTGCTACGGCATCTCATTCGTTCCGGTCAATTTCCTGTTCCTGTCACTCGGAATCCTGCTGTTATTATTCGCCTCGCAACTGAACATCCCCCTGCCGGCAGCCGGGGATGAGATACTGCCCTTGTTTGCGGCGGAAGGCCATCTGGGATTCGCCGTACTGATATTCTTTACCATCGGCATCATTGCAGCCGCCTTTTCCAGCGCCGATTCGGCATTGACCGCCCTCACCACCAGCTTCTGTATAGACATAGCGGGCATAAGCCATTTGTCCGGCAAGGAAGCGGAAAGACGGAGGAAGCTTGTGCACTTCTGCATATCAGTCCTCTTTATCGGATTCATCCTGCTGTTCAAGGCAGTAAACAACAAGAGTGTCATCGACGCCATCTATACCATCGCCTCGTACACTTACGGCCCGTTATTGGGGCTGTTTGCATTCGGGCTGTTCACCCCAATGCGGCCGCGCGACCGTTTTGTTCCTTACATAGCCATCGCCTCGCCGCTATTATGTTATGCCATAGACCGGCTGGTGTTCACCTCCACCGGCTATCAGTTTGGCTATGAAATGTTAATGTTTAACGGCTTCCTGACTTTTATGGGGCTGACTTGTTTAAGTATAAAAACAAAGAATTATGGAAATACTCAGTGCAGAATTTGTAGTAAGTAACACAAAAGTAGAGAAATGCCCGCAGGACAACCTGCCCGAATATGCATTTATCGGCCGTTCAAATGTAGGTAAATCGAGTCTGATAAACATGTTGGCCAAACGTCCCAAACTGGCTATGACTTCCTCCACTCCGGGGAAGACTTTGCTGATCAATCACTTTCTGATCAATAAAGAATGGTATCTGGTGGATTTACCGGGATACGGATATGCCTCCCGTGGCAAGAAACAGGTAGAAAAGATACAGCAGATTATCGAGGATTATATCCTGGAACGCGAGCAAATGACCAATCTGTTTGTATTGATAGACTGCCGTCTGGAGCCTCAGAAAATAGACTTGGAATTTATGGAATGGCTGGGAGAAAATGGAGTACCCTTCTCTATCATCTTCACCAAAGCCGACAAGCTGACCAATGGCAAGGTTAAGGATAATGTAAACAAATATCTGAAAAAACTGACAGAACAGTGGGAAGAACTCCCTCCTCATTTCGTATCCTCCTCTGAAAAGAAAACAGGCAGACAGGAGATTCTGGATTATATTGACAGCATTAACCGGTCGCTTAAGGCATAGCGTTTACCTAGTGGTGACTACTTAGAACGCAAATGACGCAAATGACACAAATTTATACCCGTTCCTATTTGTGTCATTTGCGCCATTTGCATTCCGTTCCGGCAAACGCTCAGAGTTTTATGGTCTTCACCTTACCCGGAATCACCGTCAGATGCACCGTACCGTTGCATTCTATATCCACCTTCTGGTATCTGGCCTCCACCACCACTTTTCCGTCCAGAGCCATTATTCCCCATTGGCAGGCGTTTTCCTCGTAAGCGCAATAATAGCCCACAGGAGGCAGAATCTTCCTGTATTTGGGAGGCACAATGATACGCTCCCCCAGTTTCAAGCCCCATTTCATCCCCATCCGGAAAGGCAATGCATCCCTGATCTCTTCCAACCTTTTCAGCCTTTTCTGTTCCTCTTCCTGCAATTGTTTCCGTTGAGCTATCCCGGCACGCCGCCCGGCTTCTTCCTTCAGACGTTCCATCACCGTATGGAAATCTTCCTCGCCCGGCCGGGGAGTGTTACAGGCTATATACCGCTTTTCCTTCCCTTTCTCCACATGATAATAATTCCCGTTCCCGTCCATCACCACGATGCTCCGGTCCGCCAGACGGCCACAGCACCAATACACTTCCTCCTCATCCCCTGCCAGCACACAGGCGAAAACATCAAACAAGGTAGTCCAGACAGGATCCACCAGTTGGCAGTCCTTCGGAACACGGTAATCCGGTATCTTCAGATAAAAGTCATAAAAGTAGATGCCGTTCTGATCCACCCCTCGCATGGAGACATACGGTTTTCCGGTACGGCTGAAAAAGAACGCTCCCACCTTCAGCAGCTCCACACCGCCGTATGGCAATTCCATACAGCCGAATGACAACACCACGGGTTTCTCCCGATAGGTTCTGTTTACCTTCAGGTCGATGTAAGATTCATTGCCCGCACAGTCTGTCACGGCAAGCAGATCCCCCTTCATGAACTTCATTTTCCGGCAGCGGTCCAGCTGTATTCCGGGCTGTCCGGTCTCATTCACCACACCTGCCCGGTTATTCCCGAATCTCACTGCCGCCCGGTCTCCACAGATATCAAACACTTCCGGATACCGGGGCCTTACCGTCATCCTCTCCCCGCGCCTCAATCCCCAAAGCCCGCTTTGTCTGTCATAATAACTTTTCAAAACGGGCTGTCCGCCTTTTTCCGTTGCGGAATCTTCCCGGTTTGTAAGGAAGTCCATCAGCCGGTCGTGCGTTATCACCACCTCCAGTTCATCCTCCCGTTGTCTTTCCTCCTCCGGCAGCGGACCGGATACGGACAGCCTGCCTGTTTCCGCCCGTGCCCGGGACAGCGCGTTGCCAATCATCCGCCCCTCGAACATCGCCGCCCAGTCATGGTTCCGGGCAGGCAGACCGAAGATGCGGTACAGACCCACATTGTCTATCAGCATACAGGACGCCTTGTCGGCCGACCTCCTCAGCCCACGTCCCACCTGTTGCAGGTATTTCGCCAGGGAAAGCGTGGGACGTGCCAGCTGCACGAACTCCACATCGGGACAGTCGAAGCCTTCGGAAAAGATATCCACATTGACCAGCACTTTCACCTTCCCCCGTCTGAAATCCTCCACCAGTTCCCGGCGTTCCGAAGCCGGAGTCCTGCTGTCGATAGCCACAGCCTCCAGTCCGTGTGAGCTATAACAAGCCGCTATCCGGCGGGCATGGGCGATGCTGACAGCATATACGATTCCTTTCTTTCCGCAGGCATATCGTTCCACGCTCTCATACAGCCGGCCGATACTTGTCTCCCGGTTCAGCACCTCGTTCATCTCCTTTACCTGGTAGTCCCCGTCCGCACCCCGTTTCTTCAGCGAGTCTATCAACCGCTGTTCCCTGCTGTTCGCACGGATAGACACATAGTCAAAGGATGACAACCAACCCTTTCCGATGAATTCCGCGACAGTCCACGAAGTGATCAGGCTGTCGAACAAGTCCGTGAATCCCTTGCCGTTCAGCCGGCAGGGAGTGGCGGTCATACCCAGTTTCCTTGCCTCCGGATAGTTCTCCCAAAGTATCCGGTAGGTTTCCGCCAGGGCGTGATGCGCCTCGTCGATAACGATCAGATCCGGCTCTTCGTCCATGCTTTTCCGGTTTCGTGACAGCCACTGGATGGACATCACCCTCACCCTTCCGTCCTCTTTGCTCATCCCGTGCCGGGACACGGTTTCCTCTATCTGCTCCACCAGCTCCCGGCGGTGCGCCACGATCCATACCCGGCTGCCGGAACCACGCAGGAATTCCCTTACTATGGCGGCCAGCAGATGCGTCTTGCCCGTACCGGTGGGCATCTGTACCATCACACTTCGGTGAAGCTCCCACTCCTTGAAAAGGCGGAGCTTCATCTCCTGCTGGTAGTCGCGAAGAGTGTCGTTCATGCAATACATTATGCGGATGCCGGTCGCTACCGGCAACAAAAAAAAGGGAAGGCCACATGCATCATTGCATGCAGCCTATAGTAAATATCTTATTCTTTACGGATTAATTTTTATCGAAAACCCAATTATCAATAAGTCCTATAAAAGCACAGACTTTAGGATACATTTCCTGAGTTGCTGCTAAATCAAAGTTCTTAAAGTCTTCATAATCGGCAGCTGAACGATTATTGAACAAAATAGAATAAAAGCGTCCCCATTCTTTAGGGAATTTACCTGTAAGAATAAAATGCTGGCTGAATTTTTGACGTACACCTTCATGACTCTTGACTCCGTCTATCTCCGACTGCAACAACAATCCACTCACAGCATAAAAACAGGCATAATACATCCTATTCATTGCCGTATTGTAATAACCACGCTCTATATGATCTTTTATTTCATCTAACAATGATTTGGCTGAATTCAGCCTATATAAAACAATATCAAACCGCTGTTCCGGAGTCATAACAATATCCCCTCCTTCATTATATTCTCATAAAACGGAGTGAAACGTTTTCCCCATTCTTTCATCGACTCTATAAACGGATTGATTTGAACACCGGTTTCTAACTCAATGTCATATAAAGGAGCAGTTAAAAGCATCTTGTCCTCCAAAGTAACCACATCCTTATCTATCAACAGCAACAGGTCTATATCACTATCACTACGCGCATCACCCCGCGCCTCACTTCCATAAAGTATCACCTTTATACCAGGAGCAACCTTATGTAAGGCATTTTGTATAGATTTCACGATTTCAGGACGCTTCATACTCCTTATCTTTAGATTGAATTTGTTGTTAACTGCAATCAAGCTTAATACAAAGAACGAAATTTTTCTTCAAACAAACAAATATTCAGCATCTTAATTGATATCCTATCGAAAAGTTCCTGTTCCATTATTTTTCGCTTTTACCGTCCCTGCAATGAAAGAGTTCTTACATCATATACGGCCTATTCTTCTATGACCCAATCCCCCAGGGTGTGTTTCTCCACATCAAAATTGATCCCCACCTTCACCACTTGCAATCCGCTGAGGGAAAAGCGTTCGGGATACTGCTTCAGATTGATCTGGGCCATGGCCGCTTCCGCAGACCTACCCAGCTTCAATTCAATGACATACAGCTTACCGGCAACACGCATCACCACATCCACACGCCCCTTGGGGGTACGCACCTCCACATCGACATACATCCCGAACAGGGAGAAGATGATGTAGAACAATTGCTGGTAATGTCCCTCATAATTCGTGTTATCACAATACGGAACAGTAGAAAGGAATTCCTGAAGAAGACGCAAGGCCCCGTCCATATCTCCCCCGGCTATCGCAAGATACATACGGGCGATGGTCGTATTGCCTTTCAGCGTGTTATGGGCCAGATAGCCAGGCAGCAAGCTGCGCATCAGCCCGATCCGTATCTCACCGTTCGGAATGTCCAGCGTATACAGTTCGGCCAGCTTGTTGTAATCCTTTATCGTAAAGTAACCGCTCTGATAGAGCAGAGGAACAATGCCCTCCATTTTCTCCGTAGGCGCATCGAAATCAGCAGCCATAGCCTGCATACTTCCCCCTAACTGGGAGGGAAGGACGTGGAACTTGCGTAGCATCTCTATCAGATAAGTGGGCGTGCCGCTGCCAAACCAGTAATTGTTCAACTCGTCATTGGCAAAGGCATTCAGCAGGCTGAACGGATTATAGATATCGGGCGAAGGCCAGGTAAAATGATAACCGTCATATTTCTCCTTCAACTTCTGCAACGTTTCCTCTTTGCTCATTTCCTGCGAAACGGCAAGCCGTTCTATATAAGCTGTCATCTGTTCCTGCATTTCTTCCTGAGTGATGCCACAAATGGCGGCATAGGGCTTCAGCATACTGATATTCAAGATATTGTTCAGCTCGCTGAAGATGCTGAGTTGGGAGAATTTGGTAATGCCGGTCAGGAACACAAAGCGAAGATAAGGGTCGCACGCCTTCAACGGACTGTAAAAATTGCGCATCACGTTACGGAGAACGGGAAGATCCGTTTCCTCATGCATCACATCCAGCAAAGGCGCGTCATACTCGTCAATAAGGACTACCACCTGTCGGCCGGTCTGTTCGTTGGCACGCATGATGAGTGAAGTCATCCGGTCGTTCAGCTTCACAGCCTCCTCAGACTTGCCATAAATTTGTTCATATCCGCTAAGCTGGAAGCTCAGCATGCTTTCCAACGTATCCTTGTCCACATGCTTCGCCAGACTCATGTCGAAGTGCAGCACCGGATATTCCGTCCATTCGGTTTCCAGCTTCTCAATGGCCAATCCCCTGAAAAGGTCCTTCTTCCCGGCAAAGTAACTGTGCAACGTAGAAGTCAGCAATGACTTGCCGAACCGGCGGGGACGGCTCAGGAAACAATATTTGGAGGCGCCGTGCGCCATCCGGTAAACATATTCCGTCTTATCTATATAGAGGTAACCCTTGTTGATTATTTCCTCAAAAGTCTGTATGCCTATCGGGCATTTCTTCAATTGCTGCTGTTCCATCATTTTTTCCATTTTAACATTACCGCTACGAAGATAAACAAATTCCGCCACTTCCTGTTGCATCTGCCACAAAATATAGTTCATTTTCTTCCCTGCAAAGATTTCCCCGCAAAGAATGTACGCACCTCCGGGAGTGCCCCGCTACATCCTCCTACCGGAACTTCAACACATCCCCATTATCTCCCTCACTTTTCCCTTCCACTCCCCCAGTTCACGTTCCGCCTCCCGTGACAGCGGCGGGTTGACATACCTGTAAAACTCGATACGCCTCTCATAGTGTTCTTCTATAACCGCCTTCACCTCGAAAAAAAGAAGAAGCGTCATGTTATTTTTTTTCTTCCAAGCTGGTAAAAAAGCCATTAGCCACATGGAGCTTACGCTCCAACTCCCGTCTGTGCAGATTCAACTGGCCCAGACGTTTCACTACCTCGGCAGCCAATTGCCGGGCCTGATCAACAGGATTCAAATGTTCCATCGGATTAAATCGTATTTTTTTATATGAATACTCATTTACATGTCCTCATTCAGGACAAAAACACACGTATCTCGGTTATTATATCGAACTTTGTAACATTGAAAACCAATAACCTGATTCATAAATATCAGGGCTTGCAAACTTAATAAATAAAAACGAATGAACCAATTTAAAATGTCACTGTTTCTGCCACCGATATCACCGGTAAAGGACAGTGCCACCGGACGAACCGTCCAGCCGCCCACCTTAACGCCCTACAAGGAAATAACCTTACAGGAAGTGTACAAACTGATCACATCCAGCGAACGCCTGAAAACACTGACCGAGACCGTGCGCCGGGCAGCGGAAAACGGGGATGAAAAAGCCTATCGTATGCTCAAGCAGCAGACACTGCCCTACGTTACCCCCTGCGGTGTCTTTTCCTACCGCAAAAGCGACAGCCTGACCGGACCGTCGGGCTTGATTGTGGTGGACATAGACCATCTTGATTCCCGTGGGGAAGCGGAAAAGCTGAAAAGACAACTGTTCGACGACCGCCTCCTGCGCCCTGTACTGGCATTCACCAGCCCCGGCGGACGCGGAGTAAAAGCGTTCATCCCCTACGACCTGGCACGCATACCCGACACCAGACAGAATACCTCCGAAAACATCCACTGGGCGATGAACTACGTACAAGCAATCTATGACAGCCACCCGGACGGGGAAGATAAGAAAACGAGCCGCTCCGGCAAAGGCGTGGACCGTTCCGGCAAGGACCTGGTACGGGCCTGTTTCCTCTCGTATGACGAGGAAGCATTGATACGCCGGGAAATTTAAGAAGAATAGAAAAGCATACTCAAAAGAATGCCGGACAAAATTTAAACAGGCACTCAGAAAACAACAAATATCATGAACATGAACAATCCTTTAGAAAACTTGCGGCAGCTGACCGAAGCTGTCCGCATGGCAGGCGCGGATATCGCTCCCACCTACATTGAATATGTACAACTGGCTTTCGCCATCGCAAACGATTGCGGGGAAGCGGGACGCAATGATTTCCTCTCCCTCTGCTCCCTTTCCTCCAAATACGACGAAAAAAATGCACAAGCACTGTTCTCGAACGCGCTTCATGCCGATAAAGAAGATATACATCTGGGAACCGTGTTCCATCTGGCCGGGCAATGCGGAGTGAAGATTTCCGGCAGCGCCGGCTCTCACAAGGCAGGGACAATGGGGACAGCAGGGACAGCCCCGGATTTTCCACACACGTGCGCGCGATATAATAAGGTGGAAAATGACGTTTCCGATGATACCGACGAAGAGGAACAGCTCACCGAAGGCTCCGAGCCTTATTCCCCCCTGCCTACCTTTCCACAGGACTACGTGTGGCCGGAACTGCTGGAGAAAATCATCTCCTTCGGTAAAAAGCCCGAACAGCGTGATGTGTTGCTCCTGGGAGCGTTTACCGTACTGGGCGCCTCCCTCTCCCACATAGTGCGGTGCCAGTACGGCCGGAAGTGGCAGGCCCCCTGTATGCAGACTTTCGTCGTGGCCCCGTCCGCCTCGGGAAAAAGCGCGTTGACGTGGGTACGGCTCCTCATCGAACCCATACACGACAAGATACGCAGCGAGGTGAAAGAGGCGATGAAAACTTACCGCCGGGAAAAGGCTGCCTACGACTCTCTGGGCAAGGAACGGAAAAATCAGGAAGCTCCCGTATTGCCTCCCAACCGGATGTTCCTCATATCGGGAAACAACACCGGAACAGGCATCCTGCAAAATATCATGGATTCCAACGGAACGGGCATCATCTGCGAAAGTGAGGCGGACACCGTATCCACCGCCATAGGGACCGAATACGGAAACTGGAGCGACACGCTGCGCAAGGCGTTCGACCACGACCGCCTGTCCTACAACCGGCGCACCGACCGCGAATATCAGGAGGTGAGCAGAAGCTATCTCTCCGTGCTGCTCTCGGGTACGCCCGCACAGGTAAAGCCCCTGATCCCCACGGCGGAGAACGGTCTGTTCTCCCGCCAGAACTTTTATTATATGCCACGCGTCACCCAGTGGGCAGACCAGTTCGGCGAGGATGAGGTGGATGTGGACGAGGAATTCCGCCTGATGGGCAACGAATGGAAAAACACGCTGGACGAGCTGACGCTTCGGGGATTGTTTACCCTGAAGCTGACTCATGCCCAGCATAAACAGTTCAACTTCCTGTTCGACAAGCTGTTCCATCGTTCCGGCAAGATCAACGGGGACGAGATGAGCAGTTCCGTCATCCGTCTTGCCGTCAATGCGTGCCGCATGATGTCGATAGTCGCCATCCTGCGAAGCCTGGAAGACCCTTCTCTGGTGAAACCTGACGCGCATATTTCTTCCGATAATCTGAAGGACCGTATCATCCCGCGCTGGAACCTGGTGATTACAGACGATGATTTCCATGCCGTGCTTGCCTTGGTGGAGCCGCTTTATCTGCACGCCACCCATGTTCTTTCGTTTCTGTCCTCCTCCATTATCAAGCGCCGGAGCACGGCGGACAAGGATATGCTCTTTGCCGAGATGGAGGACGAGTTTACCCGCCGGATGCTGCTGGAAAAAGCGCACGACAGGAGGATACCTGAATCCACCGCGCTGACCTGGCTCAAACGGCTCACCAAACAAGGGGCGCTGGTGAGTGTGGACGGCAAGGGGACGTATCACAAGAACTGACCCGGCTCTCTATATGTACACGCATGTGTGTGTGAGGAAAAAAGGGGCTGTCCCCACTGTCCCCGTGTCCCCGTCGCTGCTCAGTGCGGCCGTTGTTCCCGGATAGCAAAAATCGTTTGTGGCAGTTCATTGGGATTGTTCGGAAAACTCCGGATAAACTTTATATACGACACTCCATGCCGGTTAGTATAAAAACAATCGGGCACGCTTTATGCCGAAAGGGGATTTGAATAATTTGCCCATGTGTCAATGTACCGATTTATTGATTTGCTGCTATGTACAATTTACCAATGTGCCAACCGGGCCGCACTCTATACCATAGGTGATTGGCCGTTGGTTCATTATCATCATCTATCAAACTCACGTTAAACAAGAAACCATTCATGAATAAGACCGAAACAGCCCTTCTCTATTTTCCGGACAGTACGCCGAAAGTAGCCGTGCGTCATCTGATGCGCTGGATCGCCCGGTGCGCACCGTTGCTCCACGCCCTGGAAGCCACCGGATACCATCCCTGTCAGAAATCCTTCACCTGCCGCCAGTTGCAACTCGTCTACCTCCACCTGGGAGAACCGTGATTCCCCGTGGAATCTGCCACAGACTGTCCGAGAACTCTTCCTCTCTCTTTGAGCGTGGATTACGCGGAAAGAATAAAGAGGGAAGCGTGAAATCCGCCCTGAAGTCACCACATGACGCAAGTGCTGGCCGAATTCCCGGACAGTTTCCCCAAAGGGTCAAAAGGGGTCGGAAGGGGTCACGCCGCACGGACGTGAAGTTATCTTTGCAGTGTCAGAAGGAAGAAGCCGCAACCCGGCACAAGATTACAAAAATCCTGGTACAAGATTCCGCGGATCTTGCCCCAAGTTTCACCGAACGCCGCAGCAGTGTGCGCCTTGCTCCTACCTGACACTTTTCCGATAATAATAACCCTTTAAAAACAAAAACGATGATCAACTACAGTATCTCACTCCGTGCCAATCCCAGTGACCAGGATGCTCCCAAGAAGGCTTATGCCAACGCCCAGTACTCAGAAATCATGACACTGGACAAGTTTGCCGAGCATATCTCGACCCACGGCTCCAAATACAACCGTGCCGACATCCAGGCGGTCCTGATCCAAGCGGTGGACTGTATGCGGGAGCAGCTTCTGGCAGGACAACGCATCCAGATGGGCGATCTGGGCACTTTCTCCATTCATATCAACAGCATGGGAGCCGAATCACTGGAGACATACAATCCCGCCATCCATGTGGAAGACCTGAACGTGCGCTGGAAAGCCGGGACCCGTTTCCTCAGCTTGCTGAAAGACAGCGTATTCAACCTGGTCCCTACCCGAAAGGCTGCCAAGCTGGTGGTTAAAACCCTGAAAGCGGGGAAAAACACCGTGGACCTGACGGGAGAGGCTTCCGGACCAGACGACAAGACGGAAGAAAACGCCTGAACTTTCCGGGCTTCTGAAGTCTGATAGTATTTTGCCTTTCTGAAATGAAACGGTTATTCTGAAGTAGACCTGTGTTTCTGTAAAGATCTGCCTTTCTGAAATGAAACTGTTGTTCTGAAGTAGACCTGTATTTCTATAAAGATCTGACTTTCTGAAATGAAACTGTTGTTCTGAACAAAGTGAAGAATCTGAATGCAATCGTTTTTATGCCCACAGATTCCTCGTCTTTGTCCGGAATGACAGAAAAAAACAAATCCTTTAAAACAAATATCCCTATGAACAATTCAAAGAAAATCACCTGGAAGCAAATTCTGCACGCCATTATCCAAGCTGCCATAGCAGCGCTCACCGCCTTGGGCGTAACCAGTTGCACCACTCTCTTTTAAAAAGCCCCCTGGCCCATCGCATGACACTTTTTAATTTTTAATTCCCTATTTCAATTCAACCATGATTCAAGAAACTTTCCCTATGATAATCGGTGAGGAAGAGATCCCGAACGAACGTGCTCTCCTCACTCAAGAGGCCGGCCCGATGATGGCATCCTCCGCTTCCGTGAAATATATCGTCATTCATTGCAGCACCACACGCTCCACCCGGGATTACACCGCCGAGCAACTGCTCCGTGACCACAAGACGCGAGGTTTCCGCACGGTGGGGTATCATTTTTATATCCGTCGTGACGGAAGTGTGACCCAGCACCGCAAGCTTCTGGAAGTGGGTGCGCACTGCCGCCCCTGGAACCGTTGCAGCATAGGCATCTGCTATGAGGGCGGGCTGGATGCGGACAGACGTCCGGCAGATACCCGGACACCGGAACAGACGGAACAATTTATTTTGTTGCTGATGCGGATGGTGAAAATCTTTCCCGGTGTCCGGATAAGGGGACACAGGGATATGCCGGGAAGTATCCCGAAGGCTTGTCCGTGTTTCGATGCGGAGGGGGTATTCGGGTACTTGGAGAAATAATAAAGAAAGTGGCAATCACCATGCAGTTTCTTCTTTGGGGGAAACTGCATGGAGAATGCCCTTACGTATGATTTGTTTTTCTTTGTAGAAAGGTTTTACAATAATGAATTTACTCAATCTACAGACTACCATACTAATCGTATACGATAGCCCTATAGAGAACCGACATTGACATCATTCTAATTTACCCTACCCACCATTCATCTTTCTACAAAACAGAAGCAAATCACCTAGCAGTACAATCAATCGTGCACACCGTTACAGCTTATCAATTTCTTCCGCTGAAAGTCCGGCAACCCGGACAATATCCGCTATGGAAAAACCGTTCTCTTTCAGTTTACGGGCAATTTCCAAACGCTCCTTCAAACGTCCTTCCGCCTCTCCTTCCGCTTTTCCTATTGTTTTTCCTATCGCTTTTCCTTCCGCGACAGCCTGTTCACGGATATCATTTTCCACAATACGGCTCACGTTATAACGGTCCACCGCCTTATCATAAGCGATACGGTCACCCTCAGACAGGTGAGCCTTGGCGGCAAGGCGGTCAAGATGGCTGAAAACCTGTTCTTTCAGCGCATCGGGCATTCTGTTCCAGTTGTTCATATTCTTCAGTGCATACATTAGTTTATCGGATAAAGTAGAACATTCGTCCAGTTCCTTCGTAAAATAAGGAAACTGGAGATAAATCTGACGGAAATTCCGGTTCACCACACGACCGCTGTCCCGGTCGGAAAGCACGGTGTCAGTACGGAACTTCCTTTCCAGACCGTCCTCCTTGAAATTCATCAGGAAAATGCCGTACACGGCAGGAAGCCTGTAACGGAGACCGTAAGAAGCCTCTTCTTCCCTGAGCAGACCGCAATCCCCCTCCAACGGAGTATCGGGAACACATACCTCTTTAGAGGACGGATTCTCCATCTGGCGGCTCACCGCACGGCACACATAATAAAGCGTACGGTCCAGGAAATGGCTATGCCAACGATTCTGCATCTCCACTATGATGTACTCGCCCGTAGAGGTACGGCAGTAAAGGTCATAGATGATGCCCTTGTCGTGAATATTCTCCGAACGGTCCTCCTTGTCCAGAAACGTCAGGTCTTCAATGTGATGCTCACCTGACAGCAGTTCGTTAAGCAGGATTATCAGCAGATCCTTGCTGGCGGGCTGGCCGAAGATTATCTTGAAGCCGAGATCCGTGAAAGGGTTTACAAAGCGGGATGACATAATAAAGATGATTTTATGGTTTCTGACCGCAAAGAAACGAATTCTATCTGGAAATTCCTATGAATGAGCGCTTTTTATTATTTTAAATGGATTTTGAAGACTAAGCCACCGGAAAAGTACTTGCAACGGTTCAGTTCTACTATGGCGTTGATGTAGTCTTTCCAGAAGCTGTACTCAAAGCCGCAGTTTATCGATTTGCTATCGTATTCTGCCATCAGATTCAAGTTATTTATCGCTTTGTTGATAAAGGAAGTCGGGGACAGAGAGAATCGGAAGTTGGCACCGATGGCGGGACCGTTTAACGGATAATCCTTCCGCCTGTTATAAACATATGCCAGATGCAAGCCCCACTCTCCCACCTCCTTCATGGAAAGATGCTTGGTAACAGCCAGATAATAGCGGCTGTAAAAACCATTTGCCGTAGCCGAACTCATTTCAATCTTGCTACCCTCCGTCCACGAATTATTAAGAGCGTCATTCGCGCCCAATACAATTTGCGGGGTCCAAGGTTTCCACCAGCCTTCCTTCCACAGCCGTAAACGTACCGCAAAATTACGGTCTTGGTTGACAAACTTCCCATACGTGGAAGGAACCCAGAAACCCGGACCATATGCAGGATCAACCTCCATGGCCTTGTGCAATGTACAAATATAGGATACTTCCAGCCAGGGAAAAATAGTGATGTCAAGATAATAGTTGAAAGTATTGTAGGTCCAACGGGCGGGAGTGGCATGTTTCTCCAGAAAGCCACCGCCAAACATGAACGTCTTGTCACGCTGCATATCGGCAGTAGGCATATTCAACAGTCCTGTAGTCCCGTAGGTGAACTGGGCGTGTACCGCACCGATCATTACAAAAAACAAAAGAAAAAGTATCAGCCTCCTCATTGCAGATACAGGTTACCATTATCCTTGTACCAGTCCGCCAGCGCCTCTTCAAAGGTGTAGCGGAAACGGTAACCCGAAGCGGACAGTTTTTTTCCGCAGATATTTGTGGAGATCTGCAACTTTCTCACCCGTGCCGGACAAATGCCCATCGGAGAGCCTATTGCTCCGGCTATACCGGCAGCAGTCATGATCAGCCATCCCGGCATGAAAGGAACTTTTACCTTCATATTTGTCACTCTTTTCATGGATTCTACGATGTGCTCTATCGTATAGGCGGGTTCGTAGCAGCAATTATACAGTTCCACCCCACTGTCGTGATGTTCCAATCTGTAAAGCATGAACCGCACCAGTTCCTTCACATAGATACAGGCCTTGATGGTATCCTTGCGTCCCGGGTACATAAATTTATGCCCCCGAATACCCCAATACAGACGCGTAAAGTTTCCGTTCTCTCCCCGTCCGAACACCACACCGGGACGGACAATGGTAAGCTGGCGGCCTTCACCTCCTGCCTGCCAGGTCTGATGAATCTTTTCCGCAACCAGCTTGGATATGCCGTATGGGGTGTTGGGCATAGGCAGCGTGGTTTCCTCCTTCAGTTCCTCGGCAGCACCGTAAGGAGCTATGGAACTGGTGAAAACTATTTTCCGGATGCCATGCCGTTCGGCAAAGGCACATACGTTCTCCGCACCACGGATATTTGTTTCAAAATAGGCAGGATCGGGATGACCGGGAGTGCGATGAACGGCGGCGAAGTTAAAGATCACATCATCGGGAGTGATATTTACTTTTTCCAACTCTATCGGCTGGCGTACATCACAATAGATGAATGTGGCTGCATGTTCCTCCCCGTTTCCTAAAGCCGGTTTATAATTTTTTACTGTCGGTAATGGAGTACCCGGCTCTACAATATCCAAGTTGTAAATTCTTGTTTCGGGATGCACTTCGTGCAAAAGACTGGCGAGGTGGGTGCCAATGAAACCGGTACCACCTGTAATAAAGTAATTCATTATAGAAAATATTATTTTTTATATCCTAATTCTTCCAATAACTTTCTGTTCCAAGCAGAACGTTCTTTATCAACTATCCATCCCCACTTATTGAAATACTTAATCATATTAACCATATGAATCTTCAACATTTTCTTACTTTTATAAGATGCTGCCCGATGAGCATGTACAATGGTCACACTAGGAACAAACATAGTTCGATACCATTTGTGCATTCTCCTAGTTATATCAATATCTTCAGGATACATGAAGAACCTTTCATCAAACAATCCTACTTTTTTGAAACATTCCAGACGAAAAAACATAAAACTACCTTGATGATAGGGCACATTCATTTCTTTCTTATGGTCATCGAATTTTAGTTGATAACGTATATTCATCTTCTCCACCATTCTCTTAGGTAGGAAACGTCTGAAAATCAGATTGGCAGGTGTGGGAAGAAGACGGCAGGTATATTGCTGCTCTCCATCAGGATATACTACATTGGGCTGTACCTGTGCTACATCCGCATGAGCATCCATATATGCTACCAAAAGTTCCAAAACCGAAGGTTCAAAATATACATCCGAATTAAGAATCAAATGATATTTTCCACCCGAGTTGAGTACCTGTCTCAATGCTTGGTTATGCCCTGCTCCATAGCCTACATTTTCACTACCAATATATACCACATTGGGGTATTGCTGACAAAAATCTGCAATATACCGCTCGTTGGAATTATCGACAATATAAATTTGGGAAACAAGAGAAGAGGTTAGTGATTGCAAGCATTTGGACAGTTCTTCTAGATTCGTCTTGTAGGTGACAATAGAAACTGTTATCATAAAAATAAATCAAATAAATTTTTATATGGAAACATTAAATGAGGGACATAAGACGTAAGCCTTGTAAATCTGTACACGAAAAATAATATAATTATAAAATATGGAGCAATCTTGAATAAATTATCTACTTTTTTATTATAATTATTGATACAATAAATTATAGAATGAACCAGTAAAATGCTACCTACAATTGAAAAGAAATCAGACAGTCTCCCTAAGTCGCCAAAATCTTGAAATAAAAATCTAAAACAATACATAACAAGAGTGGCATTTAAAAAAATTCTATAAATGCGATATAGATGTGCATTACTATTCTCTTGTTTTTTGACGTAAAAATATGAAATAAAATAAAAGATCAGAATTAATATCAATTCTAATATAGGACGACCTCCATCATTCTCTGCATTTAAATAAATACCCAACTTCTCATATACAGATGATGGAAAAAAAGACATCAAAGCATAGAAATCCCATTTAAAACAACTAAGTAGACCAGAGAGTATTATACAACCCAACAAAATGCAGCATGACATTTTTAATGTAATCCTTTTATCAGACAATACATACATAAACAAAAATATAAGAGCAAAATAATGGATACTAGCAGCCAACAAGACCACCAATAAAAAAGATATAAACTTTCTGTTTTGAATATATTGATAAGAAAAAAGTAAAATAGCAACAGATAAGTTTTGTCTCACAGGAAAAAAACCAACAGACAATAAAATGGACGCAAACGAGTAAATAGGATAATACCTACATTTTACCACTAAGCGAAAATACGAATATAAAATAATAAAATTAGTCAACAAAAGAAAAGATGTATATCCCCCTCCCCAAGTTTTAACTAATACATTTAAAACTATATACCCAGGTTCCATTATATCATCTAATTCTCTTTTTAAAGAGAAAATATTACTCCATTCCGAATAGAGAAATATATTTAAATATTGTTCCCAGTCTGTACCAACCTCCCATCTTAACCCCCTAAATAAGGTAAAAAGACAAACAAGTCCTAAAAGTATATTTATTTTCTTATTTAGGGCTATCTTTGCTGTATCAAAACCGCAAGATATAACTAAAACTGAATATACGATTATATATACAAACATCCTATAAAACAATTCATATTGCTCTGTGTTATAACGCCTCTATATATCCCAAAATAGATTGATTATGATATTTTCTCAAAAACTCCTCTTTAAATTTTTGTCTTTCACTTAAAGGAATAGCTAGCCGATTTATAGTTTTCACAAAATCTGCTGCATTTTCTGCATCAAGCATAAATTTTTTGAAACAAGAATCTATACCCTCAAATGACATCTCTGTTCCTAATACTGGAGTTCCACATGCTAAGGCCTCTACTACTTTAACCTTAACTCCTGCGCCACTAAATAAAGGAGAAACTAACAATATAGAATTAGCAATTATCGGATAAGGATTATTGGTATATCCCAAATATGTAACATTAGGGTTCTTTGTTATACTGAGATTTATTGAATCTGGTAACCCAATACCTATAATCAGTATATTAAGTTTTCTAGTAATTTTACTATAAACATTTTCAAAAAACCAGATTAATCCATCAAGATTATCTTTACGATTCCATTTTCCAAAAAAAACTATTTGATTCTCTATTTTATATGGCATCGCATTTATTACATTTCTATCTAAAAAAAAATTTGTAACTAAAGATGGTTTCCCATATATCTTCCTAATAATATCAGAGTCTTTCTTGCTGAAAGTAAAAACCACAGACTTATCAACAGATAAAGTTCTCTTTTCAGAATACCTTATAGCCATTAAATTTAAAGGATTTCTCATCCTTAAAAATCTTTGATACATCACATCATGAGACATCAATATTTTCTTCAAAGAAGACACATGCATACCATATATAAACATCTGACTATGATCCAAATATAAAAAATCATATTGATTTACAGTTGTCAGATATTTTATATATTTAAGTAAATTCCAATCAAATCTAATTGAAAAAATCGGATGCAAAATTGGATATAAAATGAAATTCTTTAGTTTTATGAAAGAAGAATTTTTCATTACCTTCAGAACTTTGATATTAGAATTTGGAACTATATAAAAAGGATCTGTTCGATACTTAAAATAGATCAAATCTATTTGGCAAGTCTTAGATAATTCTTCTAATAGAAGCCTAGTAAAATTCTCTCCACCGGCTCTATTACTCGGCAAATATGGAGTTAAAAATAGAATTTTTTTCATTACAAATTTAAGATTTGCTTTATATAAAAGATACAACAATACAATTTATACATAATTGATTGTTCACATTCTAATACCTTTCCAAATTCTCGTATTATTAAATAGCGTGATTGAGAAGACACTCCTGTTATATCATAATCTGCAATAACTAAATTTATATACTCAAAATCATGTCCTAATAAATAAAGACGATAAGACATAGCAAAATCTGCTGCATATTTATAAGATAGGTCAAATCTAAGTTTTTTAGCCATACTCGTTTTGATGAACAAACTTTGATGACAAAATCCCTGTCCTGTTCGAAAAGGATAACGTACTTTCCAAAAAGGATTATTAAAGAACCGCCCTACAAATAAACCATTTTTTACGAGATTAGTATTTCCATATATAGCTACACAATTATCATGATTATTTTCACCAAACAATAATTCCAATACTTTATTATCGTGAAAACAATCTCCTGCATTCATAAAATTAATCCACTGTCCTGTAGCTTTATCAATACCCTTATTCATTGCATCATAAATCCCATTATCAGGTTCACTTACCCAAAAATGAATTCTATTTTCATACTTTTTGATGATTTCTATAGTCCCATCTGTACTTCCACCGTCAATGATGATATATTCAATATTAGGGTAAGTCTGGTTAATTACAGAAAGGATGGTTTGTTCGATAGTTGCAACAGTATTATAGGATACTGTTACAACTGAGATTATCGGATAATTCATACTTATATCTAATTATTCTATACCACTCACACGTAAAATAAAGTAATGTAGGCATAAATCAAGTTCCTACAAGCATAGCCATTATCTTTACGTTCATATCCTTTTTGAATGAGTACTTACATCATTTTACAGTTTGCATAAACCTCATAAGATGCAACATTGCCTACAAATTCACATGCTTTTTGTCGCATAGTCTGATACTCTTTTTCAGAAGATTCACAAACATACCGAATGCCTTCAGCCAAAGAATCTGATTTTTTAAATTCAGCTAAATATCCATTTACCTTATGCTGAATTTGTTCTGGTATCCCCCCTATATCAAATCCGACACAAGGTAATCCACAAGCCATAGCTTCCATCACAACATTAGGATAATTATCAGCAAGAGATGCCGAAACAAACACATCTGCTGCATTATAAGCCAATATTAATGAATATTCATCATGTAAAAAGCCTATAAACCGACATGGAATCACCAGTTCATGCTCTACAGATTCATTCTTCTCACCAAAAATAAAGGCTTCATATTGTGTTGAATCAAGTTGATTCAAAGCATCCCTCATGTATTTCCAACCCTTATATTCACTATCAATGCCAGCCGCTCCAAAAAGAACTAGTTTACGCTTCCCTTCAACGCCCAACACATTTCGAGAATATTGACGATCAACAATATGGAATTTTTTCAAATCAAACACATTGGGAAATACTGTAACTTTATGCCCCTTCCACAAAGCACTTTTTTCCACACATTTTCCCAGCCATGCAGATGGTGTATAAACTTCTAAATTAGTATATTTAGACCAATGCTTCATACGAAGTCTAAATTGATAAGAGGCCAAATCAATACCTAATGGACGAGTTCGAAGGAAAGGACAATTCCGGCATTCCGTTTCATATTGTTTACAATCTATCGCATAATGACATCCTCCTGTAATAGGATTCATATCATGCATATACCACCGAACAGGTTTCCCTAAATTCAAGATTCGTTCTATTTCACGAGTAGAAAGCATAGATCCTGCAACCCAATGAATATAAATCAAATCCGCCTCTTTAAGTAATGGATGTTTAGCCACAGAAACGGATAGAATAGGAAAGCTAAACACTGCCCATGGATGAAACGGAATTAAAAGAATATTCATTATTTGATTTATAAGGCTTGATTTTATCTTCGCCCATTTTCTGTTTGGTATAATACTATGAATATAAGGTATTTCTTTCTTTTTATTAAGAACTAACATTTTTGCATCAATACCAGCTTCTCGCATCGCCTCACAATGCCGGAATGCAGCTATTGCAGCTCCTCCTAAGGAATCTGCGGCGTTAATATGTACTATCTTCATTAATTCTCAATTTATAATTTATCAATTGCAGCACACTTATTCTCTCTTCTTTTTTCAACGCATACTTCCAGATGCAAATTCCAAAGACAATAGATGTCATACAACAAACAAAAATCAATCTCAAGAAACTTTCCTCAAATAAACTCTTTATAGCAAAACCTCCAATAAACATACATACGCTAATACATAATACAGGACAAATGACCTGTATCAGAAAATCAGAAATCTTAAGACCACACTGTTTATTAGAATAATAAATAATAACCATATCTCCCCCAATACTCCAAATTGCTATCATAAAGATATATAACCAATATGGAGCGCCCCCTAACGTATAAGCAAGATAGGTAAAACATACAGGCAATACATTCATAATACTTTTATAGATAGCATACCTTTTAATATTTCCCTCTGCATAAACAGCAGTGGCGGCACTATTTGTCAATTGACATATTACAGTAACAATCAGCTGCATACAACAAAACATAGCCGTCCATTCCGGTACATCCTTTAACCAGATTCTTAATACATAATGCATTTCCAAAATGAAAGGAACGGCAAACAGGACTATTAAAAGTGTAGAAAACTTACCACTAGCCAACGTTACACGATTCATCGCTTCCATATCGTGACTGCCAGCCCTTTTTACAATAACCGGATTTACCGCCTTCATCAAGTTCAATGAAAAGTTAGACAATTGTCCATTCACCTGATTGGCTATTCCTTGAGCCGCACTCAATATGGTACCAAAAAAATGATTAAGCACCAAGCCCGAACCATAATAAGAAACAAGACTGGATATAGCCGTTAAAAAATTCCAGGAGAAAAATGAAGTAATTCGTTTGAGAAGGTTCGAATCCCAATACTTACGAATTGAAAAAACACATTCGTCATATTTACGATGACAATATATTTTCATTATCGTAAGAGTTATCAAAGGAATCATAGCTGTCAATACGCCATATACAATCAGTTTATCACTATTGGTATAAACACAAACAAAAGCAATAACCAGACGTAGCAAACATTCAAATATACCAATCAATGAATAATAGAGCATATTTTCGTGAGCATTTACAACAGCATCATAAGGGACATTGATTATTGTCAGCACTGTACTAGCAACAGCACTAAGATAGATTACCTTTGCCGCAAAAATCCTCTGAACCGGTATGTTAAACACACCATTAAAAAGCAAACGCATAACAATCAGCAATAGGATACAGGTAAGAACAGCTACACCAATATGTAAAACTAGGCTCACATTAAATATCTGACGCTTTTTTATAAGATTTCCTTCACCTTCGGCATACGACATAAAACGTTGGGTAGCATTGGCCATTGTCGCATTCAAAAAGCCCAACATAACAATGGCTCCGCCTATAATATTAAATATCCCGAAATCAGATGCCCCTAATGATGATAATATTAATCGAGTAGTATAGAGAGAAATAAATACCGTCACCGCCATCTTTATATATAAGAAGCCGGTATTTTTTATCACCTGAGTTGTTGTTGACATTTATTCTTTAGCTTTCGTATCTTCGAACTATTTTATGACTCTTTTGAGGCTTCATTTTTAACACATCCTCTATATCCCAACGCCTATCTAAATCCACGAAATAACGAGAGTGATGAGATTCTCTATATTGTGGTGGTGGTGGAGTCATATAGTCATTATAAAAACGGGTAAGATAAGCATGGTAATTGCTGGGGACAATAATGGAAAAATCTTCAAAAGGAACTGCAACCCCTTTTCTAAACCATTCCTTTTCACACAATTCTTTCTCAAAGCCATAGAACCCGCCATAACACATACACTTCTGCCCTCTTTGTTTTTGAATCAAGTCTTCCGCATGTTTGTATTTAAAAAAATAATGTTCCTTAAATACTTTCCCTATAGAAGCGTAGTATATTTCCTTCAAGAATGTTTTTATATGCATGTGGATAAACAAGTTTATGCAATTTCTAAAAAACGTTTTCTTAAAGGTCCTCCGATATTTATCAAAATATTTACTTTTTTCTTCATGCAATTTTTTAGCTACATCCACATTTCCCACCTCATCCAAAGGGAAAATATCAACATATACTCCAAAAACAATGGGAAAATCAGTCATTTCTACTATAGTGGTATTTGCATCCGAGAATTTAGCGAACCACTGATTGTAAAATTGATTATTAGAATCAACGATTTCATACCCGGTTCCCTGCAATTTCTGTTTAAGCGCAAGAAACTTATCATAGTCACTCCTTGGCATCAAGACATCAATATCATCATCCCAAGGTATCATTCCTTTATGACGAATAGCCCCCAAGCACGTTCCCGCACAAGCATAATATTGTAAATTATGTTCTTTGCAAAGATTGATGAAGCTCTTCATCGTGTTACATAGAATTTCCTTATACTTAAGTTTATCCTCTTCCATTACAAATCATTCTTACCAATAAATCAACATTTTCAGGTTAACACTCAAAGAGTATGCTTTGATAAGTAGGAATTATAAATTCACTTTCGTTATCGTCTTCAACATTTTATCTCTCATACAGCCTTCAACTTTCCACCCTAACGCTTCTAATTTTTTAGTGGAAAATACAGATTTACTGACCATATTATAACCTTTCTTTTCAAAATCATCAGGACACTTCATAATAACTTTCCGTCCAACTAACCCGGCTATTAATTCTGCCAATTGACGAATTGTGATATTACTATCCTCATCTGCTATATTATAGACCTCTCCATTTTCTCCCTTAAGTAAAACATGAAGCAATCCGGACACGCAATCTACCACATAACACCAAGATCTAAATTGTTCTCCAGTACTTTTCATAACAACATCTTCTCCTTGAAGTACATTACGAATAAATTGAGCATAGACACGGTTATCTGATTCTGTAAATTCTGGTCCGTAAACATGGCAAGGACGTGCAATGACGACATCTACGTTATATTCCACACCATAAGAAATACACAAGGTCTCTGCTGCTCTTTTACTTGAAGGATAACATGAACGAGGCGAAGCACAATCAACATACCCACTATATTCTTCAGTAAACACTCTCCCATCTCCTTCACCATATACTTCTCCTGAAGAAATATAAAGCAACCGTTTCATACCGTGCTGTATCCCATAACTCATTAAATTGTCCACTCCATTAATATTGCCCTTCATGACTTCTACCGGATGTTTTCCAAATTCTGCAGGACAGGCACCGCTAGCAGCATGAATAATATACTGAAAATCTACATCGCACACCAAAGGTTGCATTACATCATATTTGAAAAAATGGAAAGTTTTATCATGGACATATCTTAAAAAACGATTCTTTGCTCTCTCTTCATTTCTTCCAGACGCATACACATTATAATCCTTATTCTCATGCGCCATCAATATATCCACAAGACAACCACCGATTAAACCTGTTGCTCCTGTTACTAAAACATTGCAGCCACTCAATTTATCCCATGGCAACAAAAGAGTTGCAACTTTCTTAATATCATCCTGATATGCCATATCGCTTTTATTTCAACCATTCATCTTTACTAGTATGCATCAAAGCCTTTAAAATTTCCAGATCCTCTACAGTTGTAATCTTTATATTTTTCTCCGAACCTGGCACAATATGCATTTCAATATTCTCATTAAGTTCAGCTAACAATGTACAAGAAGCTACAGAATTTACAATACCTTTTTTACAGGCTGATTCATGAGCTCTAATGATATTTTTCAATCGAAATGTTTGTGGAGTTTGGGTACGAATAAGAGTATCGCGTGGAATACTTGCAGTCGAAGTAAAGCCATCCCCACTTTCCAATATAGCTTCCCGGCATTGAATCCCTGTTATAGCATAACCATAAGCCTTACAAATTGCAATATTGGAAGAAATTATCTCTTGACTAAGCAATGGACGAACACCGTCATGAATAAGCACAAGATCTTCATCATCACATCCCTTTTCTTTTAAACCATAAATGCCATTATGGATGCTTTCCATACCAGAATCGCCCCCAGGAAATATCCATCTTAATTTATCAATCATAAATTGATTGGCATATGATTGCAAAACTGTTTCCCATCCTTTTAAGCATACTACCGCTATTGCTGAAATATCAGGATGCAGTTGAAAACATTGCATCGTCCGAATGATAATAGGAGCTCCATCAACATGCATAAATTGTTTAGGAATATCTTGCCCCATACGGTTACCAGAACCACCTGCTATTAATAATGCTATATTCATAGATTCTTCATTTTTTAATTAATATGATGCAGTAAATGTTTAATAATTTCCATTTAAGCTGAGAATAAACACTCTATTTAGGACATACACTTTAACTAAGGCACTAAACAGTGTGCTCAACTGAGTTATGTTATAAGTATCCAATTTTGACATATCATACATAAAAAACTCTTTTCGAGTTTACCGCTTAGATAAATCAAAAACTGAGATTGATTTTTAAATATTGTCAGTATAGACTCCGACCATCATTGGAACTGGTTCTCATAATCCCTGCGACCGTTTACAACTTCACGAAAGAAATTCTTAAATATTCCAAGGTTGGCAAACCGTTCATACGACGGAGCACTACCAACATGGACAGGCCGCGGAACCGAAAAGCCTTCATTTCACGATAATAAGGAATATTCAACAAAATGATTGAATGCCAGATGAATCGAGAAATAACCCTCACGATTTGTGCCGCCTGACAGTTTGCAACGGGCTTACCACGCTTCTTTAGTATAGCCGCTTTACTCCACCTTTTCAAACGGAAAAGCCTGAAGATAACTAATAGCCACCGTCATATTACCAAAAGCAAACACCAGCTTGGTATTCCGATGTAGACGCATGATGCACCCTTCCTTCCCTTGAAAGACACCACCCGTAATACGTATCTTCTGCTTTTTCTGAATATACTCCTCAAGAGGCTTATCCATCAGTTCAATGTTATAAGGCATGGATTCATACAGATAAATAAATTCTTCCATCTGTCTATGGGGAATAACAGCCACGCTATAGGAATTGCGGTCTTTTGCAAGATACTGCCGGGGAAACAGATGGGCAAGGATGAGATTCAACTCATCCAACGGGGCGCATACAAACAGATAACCATCCCCCGTGATTTCCTTTTCATCCGTTAAAGCGTTCAACTTCTGCACAGAGCCTGTCGCGAACGCCTCCTTTACGGCAAAGGCGGACTCCCGACGGGCCACATATTCTTCCTTGCTATAAGGACACCGTTCAAAACGTCTTTTATGATCGGCAGAGGTATATGAAAACACTTTGAAGCAGAAATATCTTTCTTCCTTTATGCCAGACCGGGTATTCATCATCACAGCCCTCCTGCCGGTAAAGATTTCGATATAGCGTTTCAGCTCTCTGTTGCGCAGGAACATATAATACCACTTGTGGTCAGGATATTCTTTCTCTTCCCCCGTCTGTGACGTGGTTATCAGATCTGACCCCTGGTCTGGGCAGGAAGCGATTGAACTGCATGGCAGTAACCTAGGCGCTTTACCCGTTATGTTTTGATTCTGCGGAAAGGAGTATTCAGTATCCAAATCCGCATCATTACAGATTTGCATCAAAACATAAATTATTTATCATTTGTACTTCTAAAATGAAGGCTTGTTGAAGCTTCATTTTTGGGGTTCTCTTAGTAAGAGAACCCCAAACTTATTTAAAACATTGATAATGTGTAAAATATAAGCTATCATGTATTGTCTCTTGCAAACAAATTCCATTTTGTTATTTATTAAAAGATTTTTAAGCGGCAAAAAATTTCCGTTTCTTGGGAATTATAGCTACTTTTGCAACAAAATGGGGTTCTCTTACTAAGAGAACCCCATTTTTTATAAAACGAATCATGCTATCAAACAGCTGATTTTCAGATTTATCACACTTGTTCATGATAAAAAATAAATTATCCCAAATTAGATATCACACGAAGTCACACAGTATTTCCTAATGGCACGATCCTTTAGATCAGCATTCTGCATATTTCTATATCTCCCCATACAAAAGTCATTCAATATTTTGTATCTATCACCAACAAGGCATATTTTGATTACTTTGCCGAATATTGAATATTCTCCCAGCTCTTATGTTAGGATTCTAGAAATATTTCTCCGAAAATGATCTGATTTTATCCAAGCCAATAGAACATTCAGGCTGTCATCCTACAGCCTGAATGAATACTTCCCCTACAACCCCCTTAAAATGATCTGATTGGCTCGGTCTATCTGTGAAGTGGAGATGGATGCCAGATAAATATGAGTGGTCTTTTCATTATCGTGCCCCAGCCCTTCGCGGATGATGTCTGTAGACACCTTCCTGTCCTGCGCTATGCTGGCCCAGCTATGGCGGGATATATAGAATATAAAAACAAAGCACAAGAAAAATGCAATTATTGCACAATATATCAATGTATATCAGGTTTTTATAAAAAGAATGTAGAATTGCATTTATTGTTGATTTTAGCCATCGATAGTGTTATTTACAGTTTTTATGTTACTATTTTGTTGTGCAAAAAAGCACCTGTTTTCGATTAAAATTCTTATCTTTGTAGAAGAAGAAAATAAGCAATTCAAGTATATGGCTCGTACCAAGAAAATAGAATCAACCCCTGTACGCATCCGGTTCAAGGAACTGGAAAATGGAAACAAGTCTATCTATCTCGATATTTACTACGAGAAGAAGAGGCGGTATGAGTTTCTGAAATTGTACCTTATCCCAGAGAATTCCTCGGAAGCAAGAAAGCAAAACAAGCATACAATGAAAGCTGCTGATGCAATAAGGGCACAACGTATTCTTGAAATATCGAACAACAGAACACCCGTAACCATTTCAGAAAAGGCAAAGGTTTTACTGGTTGATTGGGTAAACGAGTATAAGAACAGAAGTATTCAACAAGGAAAGACATCATCAGAAAACCATGTGCATTCAGCCTTAAAACAATTGCGGAAATACAATGCCAAAGCTCGTTTGTGCGATGTGGATAAGGATTTCTTGGATGGCTTTGTTGAATTTATGAAAGGGCAAAAAGCAAGGCGTACCAAAGCTCCTTTTGCCAAAAAGACCATATCCAATTATCTTGGGGTTATCATTACAGCCTTGAATATGGCAGTTGATGATGATGTGTTGTCTGTAAATCCCGGATTGGCTATTGACAGGAAAGCCATTTGCGGTGAAGAAACTCCACGCGAGTATCTGACTATTGATGAAGTCCGCAAGCTCATAGAGGCGGATGCACCAAGAGCAGATGTGAAAATTGCATTTTTGTTTTCCTGTTTCTGTGGATTGCGGTTAAGTGATGTCCGTGCCTTGCAATGGAAAAAAATCATTGAAGATAACGGGAATATTCACATGGAGTTGCGACAAAAGAAAACTGGTCGGATGCTGTACTTGCCACTCAACAAGCAAGCGCAAGCCTATCTGCCTCACACTAAGAGAAGTGCTGAAGATTATGTATTTTCTCTGCCTTGCACTTCTACCATTGATTTACAGTTGAAGAAGTGGGCCCAAAATGCAGGAATCAATAAAAAACTGACCTATCACATGAGTCGGCATACTTTTGCAACAATGGAGCTTACCATGGGGGCAGATTTATACACAACTAGTCAGTTACTTGGTCATGCCGATGTGGAAACAACACAAGTTTATGCGAAAATCATAGATGCTAAAAAAGAAGCCGCTGTATTACTAATAGATTCTCTATTCTAATATTTATAGTCAAACAGAAATATATTGCAAATTTTGCATGTCGCAATTATCTGTGTATCAGTCATAGCAGAAAGAAATTTTTCGTAATTCAATTCTGTTTGACCATAACAATCTTATTTCTATTTTTAAATTATACAGTATGTATTGTTTAATTAAAAATACTGTGTATATTTGCATTTTGTAGAAACAGCCTCTTTATGTCTGTTTCTCAGAAAGCTATGTTATCCATTATTGTATAGTAACATTAATCAAGATAACAAAATGCAATTAATCTTTTCATGAATAATAGTACAACAAAGGTATATGGCACGTACGAAAAAGCAAGTTAAAGTAAAGGAACCTGTCCGTTTACGTTTTAATGAACTCAAAGATGGCAGGAAGTCCATCTATTTGGATATTTACTACAATGGCCGGAGAACTTACCAGTCATTGAAACTCTATCTTGTACCAGAAACGGATGTGTCGGCGCAAATCCAAAATGCCAACACACTCGCAATAGCCAATGCCATTAAGACCGAAAAAATTTTGGACCTGACCAACAAGATAGCAGGTATCACAGACCGTTCGTATAAAGCGAATATGCTTTTCACGGACTGGATGAAAGTTTATCGGCAAGATGTGGAAAAACGGGCTTCGGCATCTGCACTTATTTGGATAGATCGGGTAACTAATGAATTGGAGAAGTACGACAACAGTGTTACCCTTGCAGAAATAGATAGGGATTATATTATGAGATTTCTCAGCCATTTACTAGATAGACCTGCACTCACACGTGACCATAACCAACTGGCCAAAAATACGGTTTTCCTCTACCTCGCTTATATACGGGCTGCACTAAATTATGCAGTCAAGGAGAACCTGCTCCAGTCAAGCCCATTCAAGAAAATCAAACGGGATATGCTTTCAGGATCGGAAGCCAAACGTGAATATCTTACCGTAGAGGAAGTAAAACGTCTTATTGCAACCCCTTGTCGCCGAGATGATATGAAGGCTGCATTTTTATTTTCCTGTTTCTGCGGTTTGCGCATTATGGACATCAAAAACTTGTGTTGGAAACATATCAGTAAAAACGAGAACAGGTGGCAGGTAGAGATACGCCAGTATAAAACCGGTGCATTGTTGTATTTGCCATTGAACATGAATGCTCGGAAATGGATGCCGGAACAAGGGGATGCTTCTTCTGAAGACCGAGTATTTCCCAAGTTAAGTATTTGGTATAAAAGCATACTTCGTGATTGGGCCACAGATGCCGGAATCGAAAAAACTTTTTCATTTCACGTAGCGAGGCATTATGGTTTGCCTTTCCCTCTGAAAATAAATAGATTGCAGAAAATTACTTCTTGACAGGTAACGATTTAGAAACGAGCGAGGCTCTGTATTCTGCCATGTTTTGCATTACATCAAAAGAACGCTTCCTGCTTGCAAAGATACAATATTTTCATCGTGTGTGCAAGATATACGTGCTATTTTCACGGAAAAGCGGATATAAGACTCGAAATATTTGTGGTTTTAAGAATGAGGATGTATCTTTGTACCCAAATTGAAGTATGCATGATAGAATCATTCACGATAAAGAATTATAGAAGTTACCGCGATTTCACAGAATTGTCATTTGTTGCGTCCAAAAAAGAAGGTAGTAAAACTAAGGATTTGCCTCCTATTTGGTATAAAGAAATAAATGGTAAGCGTATATTGCGTTTGCTTTTGTGTGTAGGTTTGAATGGGACAGGAAAGTCTAAGATGTTTTCTGCTTTGAATTATCTCCGAATGATTGCAACTGCCAAACCGCAAAAGCCATCAGACAAGCCCGAATACAGACCTTTTTTGTTGGATGATTATTCTTCAACCCAACCAACAGAACTTGCATTGACTTACTATATAGAAGATGTTTGTTTCAACTATAATATTGTTGTATCATCTGAGCGCATAGAGGAAGAAGAACTTAAGATAGTTCAATCAAGAAGTTCTCGTGTATTCCATCGTATTCATAACAAAGACTTAGATAAAGTTGAAATAAGTTTTGGCAATGCTTGTGACTTGTCTAAATCAGACCAACACGATTTAGAAGTTAATACACTTTCTAATGCCAGTGTACTTGCAACATTTGGTGCACTTAACATAGAGAGTTCAATTTTAGATAAGAATTTTGATTATTTTGAGAATCATATAAGTATGGTTCACAAGTCTGACAAAAGTCTTGCTGACAAACTTCAAACAGGCGATGCCGAAAAAGACAAGGCCTTAAAGAAATTACTATTGCGATTACTAGATGATGTCGGGACTAACATTTGTGATTATGTCATAGAAGATGCAAGCTTGAATATAGCGGAACTGAAAGCAAACGGTGCTCCTGAAATTGTAATTAAGGCAATGTTAGAACAATACCCGTCAGGAATAATTACACATAAAAATTTGAGATTCATTCATTCAACAAAAGAGGGGAAAAATGGATTAGATTTTGAATTGGAATCTTTAGGAACAAAGAATATCATCAGATTGTTAGTTGTACTATACGATGTTATCATCGGTGCAAAATCTACATGCATAGATGAAATTGAATATGGTATACATACTAAAGCACTTGCTTTTATCCTAAAAATGTATTTAACCATCGCAGAAAATTGTCAACTTGTAGTTGCCACGCATGACCTTTCGTTACTCAATGCAGATTTCCTTAGAAGAGATGCTGTAAGGCTTTTCGAAAAAGACGAATACGGTTCAACCAATGTCAGACGCAGAGACTATTTACATAATACAATAAGTTTCTACAAAACGTACGAAAAAGAGGTTTCTCCACAAATTGATGACCTAATGCGTAAAATAGAAATATTCATCAAATACAAAGATGATATAAGCGAATAACTTGGTTTCGTTACGTTTTGCCCCTATCCGAATCGGTTGGGGTATTTTTTTGCCCAACCAGCTAAATAGTCACGTAAAACGAAACAAAAGAAGTTATATTTAAACGAGAAAGATGTTATTTGCGTGAAAATTTCACGTTATTCGTTGTTTGTCATAAAATAATATCGTATATTTGCAGTGTCAATTCGAAATTAAGACCCTGGCTAACGGACCAGAGAGTTGACATTCTTTATTATGAGTGATTTTTACTACGTAAACAAAATTGCCCAATCTTCGGGTGAACATGAAGTTCATGCATCAAGTTGCAGGTATTTGCCATCTGTAGAAAATCGTATCTTTTTGGGATATTTCGCAAATGGCAAGGAGGCTGTAAGAGAGGCAAAAAAACACTACAGTAATGTTGACGGATGTTTCTTTTGCTGCCCCGAAGCACATACAAGATAAAAACTTGGTGAAATGAACAAAGAATGGTATACAATACCTAAGTGTACCGTAGCGGAAACGGTAGGTCACCGCATAATACTAACTTCGAATTTCAATATATGTCAAAGACAGTAGAAAAAGGAAGAAGTGCTAAAACGGGACAATTTGTACCGATTGAATATGCACAAAAGCACCCGGACACGACTGTTGTAGAAAAAGTCAAAGTCGGCCCGACAAAGCACAGAAAGTGATTTTAGGATGTGCCTAGACGATGTGAATCGTCTAGGCTCTATTTTTCAATCATCTGCTATCCTTTTGAGGCAAGTACCTCCCGTATATGCTGTTGATTCTTATCGTCTATGCCAAATAATCTACAAAGTTGCGTATTAACATCATCGTTGTAATCAATAATACCATTCTCATCTGAGTAGTCCAATAAGTCAGGAACCTTCTTTGCCAAAGAGGTCAAAGATTCATCGGTAAGTAAAAAGGCGAAGCGGATTATCTCGCTTGTAGCATATTTGAAAAAGTTTTTGGCTTCTTGTTCTGTAGCTAATGTTTTCAATGCTACACGAGAACGGCCAAATGCACTGTGGTTATCTACGATGGCAATCTGGTTGCTACGCTTTTGTCCTCCGGCATTGGCACTTGAAACGATAACTTTCCATTTGCTTAAGTGTTCAAGCCCTGTAGTGAGAACCTTTTTGTTTGCGATATACCATCTGGCTCTGCCACTCTTACCTGCTTTGTCATTTGTGAAAAGTTTTATTTCTGATTTTGGGTCAAAATAATCTCCATCGTTATATTCTCTTACAAGCGTTGGATTCCGTTCGACAAAATCACTTTCAATAGAAAAGAGTTTCTGAGATAAGACAGAATCGTGCAAGCATTTGTATCTGGCAATAATAGTATCTAAACAAGAAACAATTTCATTATCAAGAGGATTTAATGGGAATAAATCTTCTTTGGGGTTATTAGCATTAACTATTATATCTTTTCCATGGATAGAATAGATGTATTTAAAACCACCACTTCCTTTCTGTGTATCTTTCATCACAATAGATAAGCCATCAGCAATACCGACTTCCTTGAACACATCTGTTGAATCAGGGAAAAATTTCAGGAAACATAAATGAGGATCATTGATTTGTGAAAGTCCAAACTGTTCAAGTCCTTTTCCTGAGCGATGAATCCATCTTGCACCGGGATAAATTAGTGAAGTGTATCTGCCCAATCTGTCACTTATTGTTTGGAAATGTTGGAATATACTTGAACTTCGTTTTTGGCCGTTGGTTGTTTCTTTTTGTGCAACAACCTCTTGATACGGTGGATTCCCCACTATCGCATTGATTTTCATATTCTTTATTCCTGTTCTTTCTGTGATGAATTTATCTACCTGCTTGATAAAATGTTCCGGCTTGTTCTTGATTTGATTGATTAAGTCCTCGAAATATCGGGTGTTTACCTTCGCTTTACGGAAACCTATAAGGGTGCGTTTGGTGATGCTCTTTGCCATCGGAGTTTTACAGATGACGAAGATGTTTTCAGCCACCACCTTGTCCCATATACGCTGTTCATCCTCAATGCTTGACACCGAAAACAATGAGTTCTTGACCCTTGTACGGTAAATGCTGTATGCCATATACAAAGGGTATAATCCGGACTTAGAATTTATTTCAAGGATTCGGGAATCTGGGGCGAACACATTGGCGGTCACTTCGCCACGGTCAATGAAACGAGGTTCAGACAAGGTGGTTTCATAACCCTTTTCAAAGAAGTTATATCCGCCCAGACAATCGCCAAGGTGCATATTAACGACACGCCAAGGCGTAAGCACCGTTTCCTTGTCGGGATTGCGGAATGTGCTGAATATATCCGTTATACGCTCGATGCGTTCCTCCACGCTCAGTTTGTCCGCAGCACGAGCCATGGCACGGATGCGCTTGCCTGCCGCACAGAATATTTCCGGATCATAGTATTTCTTGATGCTGTTGAACTTCTGTCTGGTAACACCCTTGGGCATGAACTCCTCCCACGATTGCGGGTCAATGAGTGAAGCGAAGTTGTCAATCGTTATATCTTGACTCTCATCGCTCAACTCTGCACCGTAGATAAGCAATGGCATACGGATGGAGATACCCCGAAGAATAGAAATAGCGGCCTCGCGGTTGTTCTTTTTCTTTTTCAACTCTTCAAGACGCTTCTTCTCTTCTTCCGTCAAAGGTTGCTTGTCCTTGCCGCGTTTCTTGGATTTCTTTTCAAGGTATTCAAGTTCCTCGTATTGCTCATCGGTCAGCCCTTGGTTGTTGATGTCCACCTGATTGGTCTTTGGCATTGCCTTGGTCTGGCCGATAATCTTTTTCAGGTCATCAAACTCCTGCAATTCCAAGTCATTGAGCTTCATCAACTCGTCATTATATAGGCTCCTGTCCTCGAAACCGTTGCGGACAACCCTTTCCACATAAACACGTTTAAGCTGTTCCAACATCTTGGGTACATCGAACTGGCTCATCTTGGAGCCTTCGATGGAGATAATAGGACAGAAGTTCAGGAACTCGCCCATAATCTTACGGTCATTACCGCTGGTTTTTCCTGCCTTGGAAGAAATCTTAGCTGTCTCGGCAATGACTTTCAGTGTTCTGTCCGGCGCAAAGTCAAACACATAACACTGTTCCTTGACGCATCCGTTGATGGTGGCAGGTGTCTGCACACGGAAGATGGTCTGCATATAACTTGATGCGGCGGTATTATAAGAGCCGGACAACATGAATACGCCCGTCCACGCCTTGACACTGACACCCGTGGTCAATCGTCCGCAGGACAAGGTAATGGTACGGGTGGCATCAGGGTCTTTGCCGATGGCTTCTTCCACCGCTGCAAGCGCATCCTTGCTCTCTTCGTCCTCATCACCGTTTCCTGCCACATTCACCACCTTGAAATGCTGGAATACAGGATGTGATTGTAGTAAAGCACTCATGGCACGAGCCTCCTTCACACCCGGCAACATCCATAGCGTATGACGGAAGATGTTGCGATATTCCTCGTTGGCAAACGGATAGCAACTGTCCTTGTCTTCTTCGGTCAAAAGATTCAAGAAAGCGCTGACATCCTTTTCATGAATAAAGTTTCCAGCTTCATTGACCCGAAAAAACTCGCGGAAGTTGAAAGCCACATCTTCATCCACGAACTCATGGAGTAACCGTCCAAGGTCGTAGGTATAGATGTTCATCGTAGGCAGGGAGGCGTATGGATTCGGATCACCGAAATGGGTCAAATCCCATGAAGTTTTTGCCCGTTGCTCCATCACATAATCCCAGGTGTAAATCTCATCTTCCTTGAAGTCATCCAACAGATTAAACGGTGTGCCGGAAAGTCGCAATATCTTGGTATTTGCTTTTGTCAGTTCCTGCATGACAGCCTTGCCGAGTTCCGTCTGTGTCCCTTCGTGCGCCTCGTCCACGATGATGCAATCCCAAGCGGTGGCAAACACTTCGTTGTTCTTGTCGAAGTTGCCGCCCACAAGTTCAGAACCGCGCAAATCCTGCATGGAAGCGAAATACACATACCGGCATTTTCCCTGTTTGGCTCTCACTTCAAGTGAGGCATGGCTGTCACCGTTGTTCTTTGAGCCATACGCAAAGTCGGGACTATCATAGAATATCTTGCCGAAATCCTCGAACCAGCCGCTATCCACTACGGGGCGATGGGTAAGAATCAAAGTACGGCTGAAATCCATGTCTTTCACCACCTGCAAGGCTGACAGCGTCTTGCCGAAACGCATCTTGGCGTTCCAAAGCATCTGGTTACTTTTCTTGAATTGCTTCTTGGTCTTTTCAATGGCTTCCCGTTGTTCGGGACGGAACACAATCGGTGTTTGGTCGTGTGATATCTCGGCCGAAGACAATGATTCCCGTCCTTCCTTCACGGCCGTTATTGCCCGCTTAACGGTTTCAAGGTCAGTGATGAACCACTCATTGGCTTTGTTTTCGGTATCGAATATCTTTTTCTTGATGCCGGAACGTTCCAAAACGCTATGCACTTCCTTGTCGTTGAAAGAACACAAGCCTTTTCTGCTGTTGTATATGGTAAGTTCCGTATATAAGAGGTCGTATACGATACCTGCCGTCTGTGTGTATTGGTTGATGCGTTTCTTCGCGGACTCGTTGAGAGCCTTGCTGTTCGGAGCAAGGTCGAAGACATTGTCGTTGTCGCAAGTGGCTTCGCCCACTTTCAGGCATCCCCTGTGTGCGGCATCATTGATGCGGAACACATATATCAGTTTTAATTTTAGTGAAGATGTGAATTTCATACTGCACTATTTTATGAGGTCGATAAATCGGATTCGTTTTCCCATTTTTCCTGTTTTAGGGTCTTTGGCCCGCCAGTCCTTGATTTGGCAATAGATACCGTTGTGCCTGCGGATGTCATCTTTCTGACAGCCTTCGCATTGACTGACTTCTTCCCTTGTCCCGAACAAGTCGGCTACAACCGTCCGACGTTCACAGCAACTATTCGGCACGACACCTTTAAGCCCGTCCATCTGCCAGACGTTCCATGAAATGATGTAGGCGATATAATTGATGGATTTCAACAAGGGTCGCTTGCCGAACTTTTGTTGATAGTATTCGATAAAGGAGATAAGCATGGATTCACGGGCAATCAGCAAGTTATCGCCTTGCCATTCGTAAGCGTATATACTTTTGTACGCTTCCTGTACCCATTCCAACCATTCGCCGGAAGTTTCCGTGTTTTCGCCAACTACCCGCAACTTACGGTCAAGCAAACCAATGCGTTCCTCAATAGGAATGGTCTCTCCCGTTGTGGTGTCATAGCGACTGACGATATAAGGGGCTTCCCCGCAGGTTATCTCCAGCCGGTTGTCACGTACATAGTCTTTCCAAGTCTTACCTTCCGGAAATTGAATTTTCTTTGAGCTGGGTCTCCACCGATGACAACCCTGTTCATCGGTGTACTCCGTATTGAACACATCCTTTCTTCCAAACCATGCTTCATCGATCAGATTGTTCTGCGCATTGCATATCCATGACGGAGTGAATACCTCTGCCATTTCTCGCGAACGTGCGGTTTGGGTGTCACGACTTTTGAGGATACGCGGCATGATGACATGCCCGTTATCTCCGGTAATAAGACAGGGAAGAATTGGCGAATCATATTGATACCCTTCGCCTAGATATTCATAATCGGAAGTAGCCCAAAAGATATTGCGCTGAATATCCTCCTTGCTCGTTGTATGGTCTTTGAGCAGGATATTCAACAGTTCGGGCGAGAGCCGAAAGATACTATCTTCCAATATGTCAACTTCAACGGGCATTTTATTTCAAGTTTACGCCCGTCTCTTATAGAAATAAGGGAAAAAGGTTCTTCTCTTACCAAGAGACGGATGAGTTGCCTTATTCCATTGATATTGAGTTGTATTTTTTCCTCTTTATGGATAATTTCGCAAAACATCCGATATTCCTCGCAAAACAAAAGCATGGCAATAAGTAAGATTTTCAGCATTTTATATCCTAAAAATCATTATTTTGCGTAATTTTGCATTGTAATATCCGTCTCTTGGTAAGCGTTGGACTGATTCGCAAAACATTCACGACTTTACAGCAAATCCAGTATCTTCTTATTGGCTTTATCCACCACTGTAGTATCTAATGATGCAAGATAAATCTGCGTGGTATTCTCGGAATCATGCCCCATTCCTTCACTGATGACAGAGATAGGCACATTACGGCTCTTGGCAACACTTGCCCATGAATGTCGTCCGACATACATTGTCAAGGGTATCGGCAAATCCAGCTGCTTCCCGATTTTCTTCAGCAAATGGTTCACCAGATGAAGTTCGTTGGTATATTGTTTCCGATAATCTGTGTCCCGTTGTGTAATAATGGGTAAAAGATACTCTGTTTCGTTTATCGGATATTTGTCAAGAATCTCTTGCATACACTTTTCCCATTTAATGAATAGTTGTTGTCCTGTTTTGCGTCTGCGATAAGAAAGAATCCCGTTCTGCAAATCCTTCTTCTTCAAATAAGCCATATCAATGAACGACATTCCTCTTGTATAGAAACAGAACAGGAACATATCACGCGCATAATCAAGATTGGGCTTCAACGACAAGTCTAATCCTTTGATGCGTTTAAGGTCGTTGAGCGATATGGCTCGCTTCATGGTTTTCTCCACTCCTGTATAAACGGACTTGAACGGATGCCGTTGCTCGGTCAATCCGTCTTCCACCGCACGGTTATAAACCGCTTTCAGGATACGCATATAAAAGGATATGGTATTGGGCGTATTTCCCCTGCCTTTCAAATAAGCCTCGTACTCAGCAAACAAATCTGCATTAAGCTGGTCAAACAAGACCTCCTTGTCATTCATAAAACCGCTGAAACGCCTGAGAGCGGCAGTGTAGGTTTCCGAAGTACGTATCTTCCCCAAGCGTTTCAGCCTTGCTATCTGCTGGCTGATGTAAGCGTTGAACGATAATTCTTGCCTGTTGTCGTGAAAGCGCATGACTATATCATCCGTCACAAATGTGCCGGACTGGGATAACGCATGTATAATCTTGTTCAGCCTGTCCTTGTCCCACTTGATGCGTGAACCGATTGAAAGTAGATAGTTGTTCCGCTCTTGTCCTGTTGATATATGATGTAAGACAACCGTTTCGGAATGGCGGTCCCATTCCGAAACGAAAAGTTTATACTCGGTGTTTATCTGTCTGACCACACGGTTGTGGATGACCTGATAGTAGAGTGTACCCTCCCTGCCGTTCACGGTGGAGGGACGAAACTTGACCTTTACCGATGCCATATCAATCGGATTTTGATTTGATACTCTCCTGCATCAGGCTGTCGGAAACCGCTTTCAGGGATGTTTCATACCCATCAGTCTGCTTCCGTATCCAGTCAATGGCTTTTTCATCTCGGTGGATGTCGAACACCTTGTTCAACCAAAGCACATCTTTGGCATCGCATCCGCCCCAAGAGCGGATGACACGGAACTTCAAGGCATCATCGGCATACTGTCTATTAGCCTGCCATTGCGCAACATTGCCCCATAGTGATAAGGCACATACCGCACCCAATCCAACAACGAAAGAAAAGACCTTGCTTGACTTGATGTCAAAACTATGCCGATGGATATGCTCCTGCGGTTGCTGCTCTTGTTGCGCACATTGTTCGCTTTGTTCACTCTGCGTTTTCTTGATTGCATCAAGGTGGTGCAGAATTAAGGTGAAAATCTGTGCGTATGCCTTCCAGTGCTTATCCAATATGCCCTTAATTTCTCCAGATTGAGTCTTTGCCGTTTCCACAACAACCTCCTTGATTGGAGATAAATCCAGGTTATTATTCTCTATTTTCGATTGTTGAATTGCCACGTTGGGCAGCTCTTCCAACTTTCCGTTTATGCCTTTTAAGGCGGTCTTGATTTCCTCAAAGAGGATGAATACATTGTTGTCTGCCATAATTACCAGTTGATTTTACGTTGTTTCTTCTTTTTCTTATTTCTCAGATATGGGTCGTATGGCTGTTGTTCCTCCGGCATATTGCTTGGAGAGAACAAGCCTAATGAGCCATTGATTAATTCGCCACCGACACTTGAAGTCGGGTTTATTTCTTCCCGATTAGTCTGCGGTTGAGGTTGCATCTGCCGTTCATTGTAATTGTTACGGCTCAATGCCGCATCAATCTTGGAGTAACTGAATTGCCTGTCCACCTTGGAACCATTGAAACGGTAGCCGTTCATCGTAAAGACGATGCCTTGGATTTCATCCGTCTGTCCCTTGTATTTGAACTGCATATCTACACCTTGCCGTTCCAATCTTTCAAGCAGGGTATTCCAATCCTTGCATCTGCCAACCTCTGTCTTCAATATTTGGTATAGCTCGTACCTCGTCTTGTCAGGCTCACGCAATCGGTCTATCTTCACCTGTTCCTTACCATTGGCAAAATGAAGCCCGTACTTCTTGGTCAGTTCCTTACAGATGCGCTCGCTACGGAAGCGGTCGTTCCTGTCGGATATGGTCTTGCCATCATTGTCGATGCGATTGAACGCGATATGCACATGTGGATGCTCCTTGTCAAAGTGCCGCCCAATGATGTACTGCGTGTCCTTGATGCCCATCCGTTCCATATATTCCCGGGCAATCTGCGCCATGACCGTATTGTTCAGCCGTGGCGCGTCCTCCTTTGAAAAGCTCAATGCGATATGCCCGACAGCCTTTGCCACTCTCGGATTCATCTGTGCTTGCCCAATAAATCCTTGCACTATCGTGTCGTTATTTTCCAAAAATAAGCCGTCTGAATCTATGATTTGAGTACCTTTTTCATCGTTCAGGATGTAATAAACCACAGCCTTAAAGTCTGAGCCTTTCATGATTTTTGCTATCATAGGCGTATCCGGTTTATAAGGTTGTCAATCTCTATCATCAGTGTGCGGCAGGGTAAGAACACGGAAGTGTATCCCTCCGCATTTGCCTTCCGTGCCAGTTGGTTTAAGTTGTTCGCCATGCCGCAGAGTTTGCGGATAAGGTCGCCATGCTCTTTCGAGAGCCGTTCCTTTACGCCGCCCTCTGTGACACAACCACGAATGAACTCGCTGGCAGAAACGCCAGCCGACTTCGCTTTGGATTTCAACAGGTAGTAGTCTTCTGTTGCCATCTTCACCGTGATACGGTATTTCAGTTTCTCGGTGGTTCCCTTGACGGGGCGACCGCCTTTGTTGGCTCGTTCCCGTCCGTTGTTCATTCCATTGTTTTTTCTTTTTTTACTGTCCATATTTATCTATTCTTTAGTTTAATCACTGATTGTAATAATTGTACATAAGATAGACCAACGGGATGTGGTTTCCCTGCGAGTTTTGGAGCGGGGCAAGTGGTTTCGGTCTGCCCGAAACATAAACTTGCCCCTCCAAACTTAGTTACAAGTGATTTAGAGCATCTCTGAAAGATACCCTAAAGACACCCGGTTGGTCTTGTCTTAATTCCTACAATTTACGCCATTGGCCAATATCGTTTCCGTAAGTAGAGAGATGCTGACGGGCGAGGTTCTCTATAAGCCCAGATACACTCATGCCACGTCCTCCGAGGCGGCGTACAATCTCGTCCAGCCTGTCACGTACCTCCCCACTGACGAACACGGGCTTGCGGTCGGCTATCTTGGGCACTCGCAAATAGGTGGCGCGGTATTCGTCCAATGACAGCCTGCGCTGTTTGCTGCTGATACGTCTGGCGACAGTTCGTTCCACGGTAACGTTATCCGCCTCTGTTTCTCTTGCCTCATTGTCTGACCCGGCGCTTGTTTCCGGCTCAGTTACCTGTTCTGCGGATGTGTCCGGCTCATCCAATATAGGAAAGAGATTGCCTGCTTCCACAACAGGTCCTTGTTCTGCTACGGAAAAACTGTCTTCCTGTTTGTGTTCGGGCATGGAAGGCATATAGTCTTCCAACTTGAAGTTCTTGAACGCTTCATCGTTCTCAATGTTTTTGAATTTCTTGCTCATTGTTGTTTCTTTTAAAGTGAATACTTGTTGGTCTGTATGCGCATAGTTGACCGTTTGTCGGGAGCAAAGTAAGAGGCCTTAGTTCAGTCAGTCAAGGACTTGGATTCTGTTAGGCAATTTTGTGTAGTTTTGCCTCATGGCGGTATGAACAATGGTGTAGACTTCTTCGATTTGCCGGATATGAATCACAGGAAGAACAAAGATGTATTTACGGGTAAATTTGAATTAAGTCCTTATTTTGTTCTTAGCATTCTTGCTAAAATCCCCAATTAAGATGATAACGATAAACAGCACCCCAGACAACCTATGCCATACCGGCGCCACATGCTTCCACTTTTAGAAAATCCATTGTCGGATAACTGATTATATATTCCTTTGCGGCAAAAGAAACAATAACATCAAAGAATAGCGTATATGGAAATCGTATCTATCGAAAGAAAAACCTTTGAGGCGATGGTCGCCAAGTTCGACCGCTTCGTTCACCGTATGGAAGCAATCTGCCAGCGGCACGGCGAAAAGAGAATAAGTGAGTGGATGGACAATCAGGACGTGTGCCGGATGCTGAACATCAGTCCCCGCACGTTGCAGACTCTGCGGGACAACGGTACGCTGGCCTACTCGCAGATAAACCACAAGACGTACTACCGTCCCGAAGACGTGCAGCGTATCATCTCTGTTGTGGAGGACAGGCGAAAAGAAGCAAAGTTCAAGGGAAGGACGATATAAACTTGATGAAATAAATGAAGTAAACTAACAATACCCACTAAATCCAAAGTAACATGAATGAACTGATTAACAAGGACAACGAGTGGATAATCCACTTCATGGGCAGCCTTGACCGTCTGTTGGACAACTACGAGCGTCTGACTGCCAACTACCGCCCGACATTGGGTGGAGAACGTTTCTTCACAGACAAAGAGGTATCGGCACGGTTGAAAGTGAGCCGAAGAACACTTCAAGATTACCGCAATGAAGGACGGATAGCCTATATCCAATTGGGCGGTAAAATCCTTTACCGTGAATCGGACATCGAAAGGATGCTGAATGATGGCTACCGTTCCGCTTACCGACAGAAGGCAATCTGATTTTCTTGAAGGAGCGCAGTTTGCCGTCTGCCCTATAATTTGCGGTAGTAATGGACTTGACAGCAAAAAGAAAAAGGAACGGTTTACGGATGAAGCATCAAGATTCCGCTTCGTCTGTTAGCCGTTCCTTTTCTTTGTCTTCTGATTTCCCGTCAGTCGCTTGTTTCCGTTGCCGGATGCCTTTCGAGCGTATGGTCGGCAGAGGCAAGGTTTTCGGGCTGAATACGCTCCGCAGGAGGAAGATTCTGCCCGAAACGGCTTTGCCGCCTGACCTTGCCACTGCCATCAGTGCCATGCGCTACCTTTGCATCCGAGCATCGGGAACAGGTGACTGATGGGATGAACCTCAACTATACCATAGGTTGCTTCCTACGCCACAGGATACAAACAATGTTATTGAGTTCTCTTTCTTGGTGGCGTAGATTTCATTTATCACAAACCGTCTGAACAAGATACTTTCTCTACTGCATATCCTGAATGCAATGGCTATAACCATTTCAAGATTATAAACATCATAACTGATACCATCTGGTTGCTTGATATATTTCATCGTATCACATTCGTTTAACTCCTTATTCCTATATATAGCATGAATCGCTTTACGGATGTCACAAGAGAATACTCCGAACAGGTCAGCGATTTCGAATTGTGTCATCCATACGGGTGCGGTCGGAATAGTGACCATACCCGCTTCACTGATTGTGATTATACCTCTATCCATAATATATTGTATTGACATTGTTTAGTTACTTTTGTTTGTCTTTTCGCCGGTAGATTGTTTCTTCCGGCGTTCCATCAGTTTGTCCATATCCTTTGAGATTTTGTCATCGGTTATACGTGCATATCCCTGTGTCGTCCGAATATTGGAGTGCCCCATCATCTTGGCGATACTCTCTATGGGTATATCCGCCGAAATAAGGAAAGTTCCGAAACTATGTCGGCTTTGGTGGTAAGACAAGTTATCCTCTTTGCCTATGATTACACCTAACTCATGAATTTCAAACCACAAGGTATCACGGTTAGGAAGCGGAAATACGGGCTGTTCGTCATTGACCGTGTTGTACAGCGACAATATCTGTTCCGCTATGGGATGCAGGGGTATGAACGCTTCCACCTTTGTCTTCTTGCGGTTGATACGGATATACCGTCTGCCCTCCGCATTCATCCCGATGTGGTGGGGATGCAACAACTGTATATCCACATATGCCAATCCCGTCAGGCAGGAGAATATGAAAGCCCGTCTCGCCAACTCCAGCCTGTTGTCATACATCGGGGTGGAAAGTATTTTCTTGAACTCATCGCGGCTGATGTATCTGTGCTTTGCCTCCGGTTTGGTTTCATATTCCAACTCCTCGCAGGGATTCACTCGGATTATCTCCTTATCGACTGCCAGATACAACAGGCGGTTCAACCATCGCAGACAATGGTTGGTCTGAGATGCCCCGAAGTTCTTGCATTTTTTCAGATATGCCTTATAAGATTTGCCGAAGTCCTCTGTAACTTCTTCAAAACAGATGTCTTTTTTACCCGATGACACAATATAGTCTGTCAGGTACTTCTGGTAATACATTGAACTTCGATAGGAGGAGGTTGAATCTATTTCCTCGGAGTGTTTTTTTAACCGCTCCCGTTCCCATTCTCCCATTTGCAGGAGGGTAGTCGGATGAATGTTGTTTTGGGTGATGTGGCTCTTCAACATCTCTGCACTGACTACACCTTGCGATTTCAGTATTTCCTCGTATGCTTCTGAAATGATCCGGAGATATTCCTGCAATCGGTTGTTTTCCCTTGTGGACTTTATCTCGTTCTTCTTGCCATTCCAATCTTCGGGACGGCAATAGATACTTGTGCTTATGACCGTCTGTTTCCCGTCAATGGTTATGCGGCAGAGAACGGCGGTCGTACCGTCAGCCTTTACCTTGCTGCGGTTGATATAGGGTAACAGTGAAAATGTACTTCGCATATCGTTTGCCGTATTAAAGGGTAAGTTCGAAATCCTCGGTAGCTTTGATGAACCTGTCCATGTCCTCAAAGAGTTTTTTCTGACTGACACGGGCGTACACCTGAGTGGTGGAAATATCGGAATGCCCCAACATCCTACTGATGGTCTCAATCGGCACACCAGCTTCGAGCGTAATCAGCGAGGCGAAACTATGCCTCGCCTGATGGTAGCACAGGTCATCCTTGATGCCTGCCAGTGCCGCCAACGCTTTCATGTGCCTTCTAAGATTGGGCCAGCGAAGTAAAGGGAACAAGGTTTCTCTGTCCTCACTGCTATACTTATTGATAAGCGCAATTGCTTCGGGCAATAGTTTTACAATAGCACGGAGTTCGTTTTTCTTTCTGCGGTATTTCAACCATAATGCCCCGTCCCCGTCTGTCTGCAAATTAGCATGGGTAATCGAAACGACATCCGCATAAGATACACCTGTGTAACATCCGAAGAGAAACATATCCCTTGCCAGCATATGGGATTTGCGGTATGCAGGTATTTCCACGTCACGGATTTTCTCGAACGACTCACGGCTCAATGCCCGTGGAGTCGTTTCCGTTTTCTTCGGCAGGGTGAAATGTTGGAAGTGGATTTTATCGGCATATCCCTCTTTATAAGCTATACGGCAAATCTTCTTAAGTATGGCAAGATAATGTCTGGCAGTATCGATTGCCTGTCCTTTATCTTCCGTGACAAATGTCTGATAGTCGTGGATGAACTGTTCCGTCAGTTGCCCGAAAGCCAAATCCTTGACCTTGTACTGATGCTTGATGAACTCTCCGAGTGCCAGCCGCATATAGTGATAGCCGGGATAAGTACTTTTGGCACGGTCAATACCGATACGTGCCTTGATGTCATCACAGACAACATCGGTCATTTTCATAAGGGTCATCTGCGTTTCCATGCTGCCTTGAAAAAGGTCTTTCACATCGGTGGCATCGAAATCAATTTTGCGTTCCACAAGATTGTCGAATGCCATGTTTACCGCCAGTAGCAACTTGTCAATCTTGGCATTAGTCTCCACCGCCTCGCGGCTTTTTCCGTTCAGACGGCTTTCACGGGGATTCCACAGTTCGGGAGTGCAGGACAACTTGCATCCGAACTGCGCCATCGTGCGGTTCACTGTAATTCTTCCCATTATCGGGGCTTTGCCCGACTTGCCCAGTTCGCTCTTTTTGAGGTAGAGCAGCACCTTGAATTTTTCTACTTTCATACGCTTATATTTTTAGGTGCAAAGTTACTTGCCATATAAGCGTTCCTTGATAAGCAAAATGCTGAGTACGAGTGCAAAGAAAACGGTGAGGATTTCTTTTCATTGCTTTCCGTTACCTGTTCCCGTTCCGGTAACTGCCCGGCTAACGGTCTGGTAACTGAACAACCTCAATATTCCGTTGTCATTTGCATTTTCTTCACTTGGCAGAATATTGAAACAATGCTCATTTCAAACGGTTTACGTTTAATCTTCTTATCTCTGCTTTTCCTTGCGTAGCCTATCACTTTCCACTGCGCAAGGCATACGTTCGCAACGCTGGCCTTGACCGCAGGGGTTGACATCTATACAACGAGCCAATTACTGGGTCATGCCAATATCAGACATACTCAGAGGTACGCACAAATCATCAATTCTAAGAAAGACCATGCCGTCTCCCTTTTGGACGACGCATTTATTCAATAACTTAAAACAACAGATTTATGAAGCGTAACCGTAGAAATGCTTGCCTTTTTTTAAAACAAGAGATTGGCAAACAAGCCGTACAAGAGTGCCAGCAATGAGCATAATGAACTTTTTGCCTTGCTGAAAGAAGCCTCTTTTACTTACCGAAAGGAAGTTCTCGATGAGGGTAAATTGTATGAACTGTATGCGAAGGATTTTCTGAATGGTCATTATTACAGTGACCACCGCGATGCTGCCGGAAAAAACGGACATCGGAAAAACATCGGTATTCTCAGGGGACTACTGATGAAACGTAAAGATCTTGTGGAGCAATTCTTCTCCAATGTGCTTTTTGCTCCTAACCTTATGAATGAGTTGCTTTGTCTGTTCAACACAACGAAGGCATCCTCCGGTCTGAAAAAAGGACTAGATAAACCACGCCCTGAAACTAACCTTCCTTCCTTGTCTTTGGGTAGCTTCTTAAATGATAACCAATTGAGCCTCATTGCACATTGTGCAAATGAGGCTCAACTTTTTACTACCCTTGTGGATGTAGGCATACTGCGTTCTCTTTTGGAAGGCAAGTTGCATCAACCGTTGAAGTCTGCCAATAACCGATTAGTAGCTTTCTTTTTCGACCGGTTGTGCCACCACCGTCTCATTCTCGGACGTTGGGAACATCTGTTGGAACAGGCCGGTTCCATATTGGGGCCAAAAGACGGCCGCCCGCTCAAACACGGTCAATATTCCAGTGCGCTTAGTCTTGCCAAGAGCAATCCCAACAGTATGCAAGAGGTAATCAGCCAATGTATACAAACAGTCAAGGAAATGACAGAAAGAAGCACAACGGATAATAAATGACACAGAAAAGGATAACAGTTCGGATAACATTTCCGAACTGCTACTCCCCTTTTTCCCATTGTTGAAAACCATGACTTTACCTTTGCCCCAAAGCGATAAAGTTGCGGGATATCACTCCCCATTGTCTAACTCAAAAAATATGATATGAACCAACAAAAAGAAAGGAATTGTGTGGCAGTACCCTGTTCATCTTGTCTCCTGAAGCTCAGTATGCTCCAGAAGCAGACGGAGAAGATTGAAAATATGCTGTTCAGCATCAAGCAAACACTCAACTTCAAAGAAGCCTGCCTGTATATGGGCCTGTCGAGAAGCCAGTTGTACAAGCTTGCCAAGAGCGGCCATATCCCCCACTACAGACCGTCCGGCAAACTGTTATACTTTAACAAGCAGGAATTGGACGAATGGCTCTGCCAAAACCAGGTAGAAGAAAGCAGTCCAAAGGAGATGCCGGACAGCATGAATGAATATGTTGAACCCAATAAACAATTTGCATCATGACAGAAACAGGATTTCTTGAAACACTTAAACGGGTGGAAGATGTGGCTGGCATCCTAACCCGGATGGAAGACATAAACGTAGTATTGGGAAAAATAATGACCATTGAGGCGTTCATTGACCGTTTCGGCACGCTTGAAGCTTTGATAGAGCGTTTTGAAAGTGTAGAGAATCAGCTTTATTATCTGAAGGATATGTTAAACATTGATGAAGCCGCCAAGTATCTGAACATCTCCAAAGGACATATGTACCGACTTACCTCCAACCGTGACATATCCTATACCAAGCCGAACGGTAAGAATATCTTCTTTGAAAGGAAGGAACTGGACGATTGGAAACGGCGTAACCCGGTTCTTTCGCAACGGGAACTGGAGAGGCAGGTGGCGATAATGACCGTCCGTGACCACACCGACAAGTCCAACCATAAAAAGAAAGGGGAAAAGCCATGACACCAACCAACCTGCTCCAGATAGGGAACGATATAGACCGTTCGGTTTATGAACAGATTTTACAATTCATCCGTCTCCGTGTCACCGAGACATACGCCTTTCCGCCGGAAATCGTGCGTGTCGATGACATAACCATCGCCACGCTCGGCAATTTCAGTGCCTCAGTGGGAAAACCCAAGAGCAAAAAGACCTTCAACATCACAGCTATCGTGGCTTCGGCCTTATCGGGCAAGAATGTGTTGCGCTACAATGCTCATTTGCCGGAGGGCAAGCATAAGGTACTCTATGTAGACACGGAACAGAGCAAATGCCACTGCCACAAGGTGCTTGAACGCATCCTGCGGCTGGCCGGACTGCCTACTGACCGTGAAACGGACAATCTTGATTTTTTCATGCTACGGGAATATAGCCCCAAGCAACGCAGACAGATTATCAACCATGCGCTGGCTTCCGATCCGGGTATCGGTTTTGTCGTCATTGACGGCATCCGTGACCTCCTGTATGACATCAACAGCCCCAGTGAATCCGTCGATTTGATAAACGATCTCATGCGCTGGTCGAGTATGCACGACCTCCATATCCACACGGTATTGCACTTGAACAAAGGTGACGACAATACAAGAGGACATATTGGTACGGAACTGAACAACAAGGCAGAAACCATCCTGCAAGTCACCAAAAGCCAGTTTGACGGCAATATCAGTGAAGTAAAGGCCATGCACATCCGTGAAAAGGAGTTTGAACCGTTCGCTTTCCGAATCAATAACGACGCCTTGCCCGAACTGGTGGGAGAATACTCGTTTACGCAGGAACGCAAGGGCTTCTGTGAGTCCATTTCCGATGCGCAACACGTCCAAGCTCTCAGGCTGGCATTCAGCGAGGGGAATATAATCGGATACAGACCGCTTATCAAGTCTATCCAACAGGGATATACCGAAATCGGCTTCAAGCGTGGCCGGAATATCTGCATTGAACTGAACAAGTACCTGATGGGGCGTGGCATCATCGTGAAGCAGGATAAAAGCTATCACTATAACCCGGAGGTGCTGGAGCATAGCGGTTGTTCCTCCGATAAAGAGGTTTAGTTTAACGCCGGTGTATATATAAGATAAACTCAATTAAACCCGAATAGAAACACAGAAGTTATTATGAATATAGCCCAGACCAAACAAATAGACATTGTGGACTTCCTGAAAGCAATCGGTTGTTTCCCCACAAAGGAAACCGCTTGTGCGGCATGGTTCCGTGCCCCGTATCGGGAAGATATGACTCCTTCATTCAAAGTCAATAAAAATCGGAATATCTGGTACGATTTCGGACTTGCCCGAAGTGGCGACATCATAGACTTGGGTATTCTTATCTATCGTACTCACGACATATCCCGTGTGCTGAAACTGATAGAGAACGCCGCTCCGGGAATACCTGTCAGGGCAAGGACATTCCAGCCTTCTTCCGAAGGAAGGAATGAGACCTTGCGGAATATCCGAACGGGTACGCTGACTTCGGTAGCATTGAAATCTTATCTGACTTCACGGGGGATTGATATTGAAATTGGTATCAGGGAATGCAGGGAGATACACTATACTTGTCACGGAAAAACCTATTTCGCCATTGGTTTTCCGAATATAGCCGGTGGGTATGAGCTTCGTAATCTGTATTATAAAGGGTGCATTGCGCCTAAAGAAATATCAGTGGCCAACACAGCAAAGACAGCTTTGTCATGTTGCCTGTTTGAAGGCTTTATGGATTTCCTTTCTTATCTAACACTGGTAAGACAGGGAAAGTTACTACCTCCATGCAGACAGCCGGATTTGATTGTGCTAAACTCAGTGAGCAACCTGTCCAAAGCCCTGTCCCAATTGAAAGCATACAAGAAAATCTATTGCTTCCTCGACAATGACGATGCCGGACGGAAGGCGGTGGATCTGCTTCGGGAAATGAATACGGCTACAGTATATAATGTGATGGAGGCGTTTCCTTATTATAAGGATGTCAATGACCTGTTGCTGAATAAAAAAAGGATGCCATAATTAGACTTTAAACAAAAGAATCATGTCTAACACAAGTTTATGTACCGGATATTTATTATTTTTGCCTAACAATTAGAACAATGGAACAGGAACGATTTAAAGAAATACTGGAGATAGGAGAAACCATTAGGGTGGAGTTTAAACGCTGTGGGAACGGCATTGAAAGCGATACCTATGAAACGGTATGCTCTTTTCTCAACCGTTTTGGCGGTGATATCTTTTTAGGTGTAACAGATTCCGGTCGTGTTGTCGGCGTACCTGAAGATTCTGTATCTGCTATGATTAAGAATTTTATCAGTTGTGTCAGCAACCCGGATTTGATAACTCCAACTGTTTATTTGGAACCCAGACCGCTTCACTACGAGGATAAAACCGTGATACACATTCATATCAATCCGAGCGCAGAAGTCCATTCCTATAAAAAGAAGATATTCGACCGGGTGGACGATGCGGACGTACACGTGACCAGTACTTCACAGATAGCGATGATGTATATCCGTAAGCAAAGTATCTTCACAGAACGAAAGGTATTTCCATATATAAAAGTGGAAGACCTGCGACTCGACCTTTTGCCGACTATCAGACGGATGGCTGTCAATTCCGCCAATGGCCGGCATATCTGGCAAAAGACGGATGATATGGAACTGTTGCGTTCTGCCGGCCTGTACAGTACAAACCATGAGACGGGAAAGCATGGGCTGAACCTTGCAGCCGTATTACTGTTAGGCCGTGACGACGTTATAAAAGATGTGGCACCGGCTTATGAAACGGACGCTTTGCTTCGCCGAATCAATATAGACCGGTATGACGACAGGGAGATTGTATGTACCAACCTTGTGGAAAGTTATGACCTGTTGATGGAATTTGCCCAGAAACATCTGCCGGATCCGTTTTATCTTGAAAACGAACAACGGATAAGCCTGCGTGGAGTTATATGCAGGGAAATGATATCAAACATACTCATTCACAGAGAATTTTCAAGTTCTTATCCTGCCAAATTCATTATTGAGAATAACCGTATATACACGGAAAATGCCAATCGAGCCTCGTGGTCGGGTGAGATAACCCCGGAAAATTTTGAGCCGAATCCCAAAAATCCAATCATCGCCTCCTTTTTCCGCAATATCGGATTGGCTGATAAGCTCGGTTCCGGTGTACGTAATATTTTCAAATATGCCAAGCATTATCAAGGTGGGCATCCCCATTTTTTTGAACAAGATGTTTTCCGTACAAGTGTTGAGTTTACAGATGCGACTATAAAAGTGGCAAATGCGACTATAAGTGCGACTATAAGTGATACCGATGCGACTATAAATGCGACTATAAGTGAAGAAGATTTGCAGATGTTGAAACTTATTCAAGCCAAGCCGGACATCACCTATACGGAATTGTCCGAGCAGTTGAATTGGCATCGTGCTACGGTTGCCAGACGTATTAAAAGCCTTGCAGAAAAAAGGGTCATATCAAGAGTCGGTGCCAGAAAAACAGGTGTATGGGAAATTAATATTTCTCTATAAAGCAAGAAAGGATGAGATGAAAGAAGGTATCAAAATAGATACCTTCTTTCATGTATATTAATCTGTTATCTCACAAAAATAATCTAACTCGTCACCTTTTAGGTTCTCGACTGCATATCGGTCGGCTTGTCTCCAAAGGGAGTTATATAGTTCCGCTACTTCCGGTTTCGTTTCGTGGTATTGCCATATCTTATGGTTAAGTACCAATATCAGTTCTGTGAGATACTTATAGTTATCTTTCCATTCTTCAAAAGCATGGTTGAAAGTGTCCTGAATAGCTGAAAGCCCAAACAAATCGGCTACCGTAAAATCACTCCAAAAGGTTGTCTGCAACTCATAACCGTTTTCTTTCATAAATTCTCTGAATGTCATATCGTTTTAATTTTAGGATTTAACTTTTTTGTTTATAAAATCCCCTGCCGCATTAAAAAGCAAGCAGGGAAATACTTTTATATTGGTATCAAGCTGATAACAGTATGGGCATAATCAACGCTACAGTCTCCATTTGGTCATCGTCGGTTACAGGGATGATAACACTTGCACGTTCTTGGGTGCTTAACTTGAATTGCACCTCTTTGGTGGTGATATTCTCCAGCGTTTGCTTCAAGAAATTTGCTTTGAAACCGATGCACAAATTGTCGCCTTGATAGGCACAAAACACCGTTTCTTCGGCATGGATGGAATAATCAATGTCCTTTCCCGAAAGCACCAAAGACAATCCTGAAAAGTTCATGGTCACCCCGCAACGTGCCTTGTCCGCAAATACGCTTACCCGTCTGATAGCCGCCAACAGTTCGTTTTTGTCGAGAATAGCGATTTTGTCACTGTTTGTAGGGATAACGGCATTGTAGTTGGGGTATTTTCCCTCTATCAGCCGTGTGCGGAAATAGTCTGTTTCTGTTTGGAAGGCTACTTCACGGTCAGTAATGAATACCTGCACTTTCTCGTCCGACTTGCTTGTCATACTGCGCACAATCTTTGCCGCCCTTGAATGTAACAGGAAACTGTACTCTTGTCCGTTGTCCTCCACTTTATAAGTATTCCTGACTAACATTGCACCATTGGTAGCGGCACATTGCAATTTCTCGCCTTTCCTGATAAAATAGATACCGCCAAATGCAGGGCGAAGGTCATCACCGCCGACAGCATAGAGCGATTTGGCGATACAATCATTCAAGACAGAGGCTTCGATTGTGGTCTGCACGTATTCCTTCATTACGCTGGGAAGAACATAATCTTTTGCCGGAAATCCCACCATGTTGAACTGACCGTTATTATAGCAGATAACCACCGATAGATTTTCTTCGTCCACCTTAAACGTGACAGGCTGGTCACCCAAGTTCTTCAATGAATCAAGCAGAAAACTTGCTGTGACACATATACTCCCGTTGTGCCGTTCAGCTCCATCCATATCCATAACAGGGAGCGTGCCGCACCAGCTACAATCCATGTCGGATGCCGTTATTCTCAACACACCGTCTTTGAGTTCCAATAGGAACGTAGAATAGATGGATTGCGCTGTCTTACTGCCTATTACTTTTGCTAATGCAGCTAACTTGGCGTTCAATTCTGCTGCTGAAATTGTGAACTTCATAACTGATTTGATTTATTTCCCTATCGTCGGGAGCCTTTGCCCCTTATTGTGAGGAAGTTATTTATGGTGCTCCGACTTGGCAGGTGCGTATGGCACAAACTTTTTGATTGAAATACGCTTTTTACGCGTGCGGAAAAAGGAAGATTTCAATCAAAAAGTTTAGGGCAATCAAAGCAAACCTGCCAGAACTTTGCGCCAGAAATGTCTCCGCCCAATAAGGGCATAAGTGTGTACGGTTCGTATCTGCCTTGCATATAAATGGTACAGAGTAGAATACTTGTATCCGTAATTTCGGAGTATGATTGACAGTCTGATTTTTCGCTGCAATCATAAACCCGGTTAAAAAAGGAGGCTTTGTTGCTTTGTCTTCCGTCGTGCGCCTCTATTTCATTATTCCTTTGCAGCATCAATCGAACAATCAACGCATAAACACATAATAAAATGAGTCCATTTTTTATATTCGCCATTTGCCTGAGCATCGCCTACATCCTTTACTACGGCGTCAACATCGGCAAGGATTTATACGCTGCCGGAAAGCAACCAGCTTCCAATGAGGAAGTGTTTGAGATTGAAAACAGCCCGACTGAAACTGCCGTCTCTGTGAATGAACAGGGAGACGGCTTTTTTATTGACAATGCCGAACCGAAAGAACCTGCAAAAGTATTTGATCCGGGAAAAGAAGAAAAAGAAGAAACCGCCGAAACAGAAAAACGCATCGCTTCGCTGCAAGAGAATCTGGACGAAGCGGACGTGGTGAGCGAATATGGCATCACTGCCCCGGAACTCCATGAGTTGCTGGAAGGCAAGAAAACTTCACTGTTCAAACCCGAAATCAATGTCATTCGAAATGTATTGTAAGAAGATTATCCGCCATAGCCTGCCGATGTTGTGCCTCCTTTCGGTGCAGTCCGCTTCCGCCAAATGCGGCGGTGTGGATTACAGTTGGGGAGCCGATGCACTGGCACTGATGCACGACTATGTAGTGACCATGATGCTGTATGTGCTGTATCTGACCTACGCCATTGCCGCCCTTGTCACCATTTACGCCAGCCTGCAAATCTTCATCAAGATGAATGCCGGCGAAGAAGGTATCGTCAAGGAGATACTCATGGTCGTGGGAGCGTGTATGTTCATGATCGGTGCTTCCATTGTGTTTCCGGCTTTCTTCGGCTATCAAGTCTAGAAATACTCATCTGCGCAGAGAGTACCATAATGTCTAATTAAAAACAAAAAAACGAATGTTGCAAAAAATCAAAAAAATGATGAAGGGCATTTGCTCTTCCGAAAGAATCAAGATGCTTTCATTGATGCTGCTGGTCGGAACAGTGACAGCTTTCGCCCAAAATGCGGCCGGTGACTACTCCGCCGGAACAACTGCCCTCAGCACGGTGACGGACGAAATCGCCAAGTACGTGCCGTATGTGGTGAAACTGTGTTACGCCATTGCCGGTATTGTGGCCGTCGTGGGAGCAATCAGCGTGTATATCAAGATGAACAACGAAGAGCAAGACGTGAAGAAGTCTATCATGATGATTGTGGGTGCCTGTATCTTCCTTGTGGCCGCAGCACAGGCACTTCCACTGTTCTTCGGTATCTCCGCTTAACGATGTATGGGAAGCGATACAGATAACAGCCGCTACACGGGGTACCTACTGTTCAAGGGGCTGCAACGGCCTCTTGAACTGATGGGACTCCAGGGGCGGTACATCTATTGGGCCGCCGGGGCGGTAAGCGGTGCCATTCTCGGCTTCATCCTGGTTTACTGCCTGATAGGATTCCTCGCCGGGTTGCTCACGCTGGTAGTGTCTCTCGCCGTGGGCGCCGTGCTTATCCTGCTGAAACAGCGCAAAGGGCTGCACAGCAAGAAAAACGATAAAGGGGTATTCATCTATGCTTATTCAAAAAGGAAATGAACAGAATTTATAAAAAAGGAAAAATCGCTTGGCTGCTTACGGGAGTCCTGCTGCTCGTTTCCTGCGGAGAACGAAAGGCAACGAAATCCGTTACGGTGGAAGCGCAACAGACAGCCGGTAAAATCCGGCAAAGCTGGGCAACAGCCTACCGTCCGTTGACAATCACTTTGGACGAAATGGAAACCGGGGCACCGGACATCGGGATATATATGCACCTTACAGATGGCACGAAGAGGGAACAGAACGCCTTTCACGGCGTACCGTTCATTTACGACAATGAGTGTTATGTGGCACAAGAGCACAATGCCGTGACTGCCGACACGCTCGCCGCCGTCTATGCCTGTCTCCCCTATCATCCTGGACTGACCACTGATGACAGTCTTGTATTGACTGCTCCTTTCGGGGAAAACCTATATGGCGTGGAGACAGCCCGGCATATCGGCAAGGAAATTGCCGTGGAAATGGATTGGCGCAGTTCGATGGTACTGCTCGGTATCGGCTGTGAGAGTGATTGGTTGAAAGAACGGCTGGACGGACTTACGCTTATGGGTGAAAACCTGTGCGAACAGGCTGTTTACCAACCTTACTTGGGTAAATGGCAACCTGTGCGCAAACACGGCACGCTGAACGCTACGGATGCGGACTGCCTGCTGAACAACGGTCGCCGACATGACTTCTACCTGGTACCTACCGATGCGGAAAGTACGGTGACGATTGCCGCCACCATTGACGGACGCCCATACGCCGTGCGGACGACACTGCCTCCCATGCAGGCAGGAAGCCTTGTGAGACTGAACTTGCGCAAAAGCAAGGAGGGGTTGGCGGTGAGCGGCAGTTGGGTGGAAACCCGGCGCAAGCTCCACTACGGGCCTGTGCAACGTGTGGATTCCGTGAAAGTAGGCCACTACCTGCAAAAGAACGGCGGAATATGTGCCCGACGTGACAGCAATTCCATTGCCGTGGTGGTGGAAACGGACGGGAGGCACGGAAAAGCGGTGGCGTTGCACGACAGCGAGGGTCGGTATTGCCATTCGGGAAAGGGGCTGAACGCCGGTAAAACCTTCCAGACCATTGACGGCAAACGCAAAGAGGGAGTTATCAATCCCCGGCAAGCGGATGAAACCAGCGATGAGAACAAACTCATCTTTACTTCGGAAATGCCTTATGGCGAGCAATGCGCCTTCGGCTATGCGGACGGTACCGGTCTTACCCAAAGGTTGCTCAACCAATACCGGCAAGCAGAGTATGCCCACGGAAGGAACGAAAGTCTGTTCGCCCGGAAAGAGATGCTTTCCGAAGTGGAACGACATCCGGGAAGCTATGTGCCTTCACTTGCGGAACTGGCACGACTCTATCATCGCTGGCAACTCGGAGAAACGACCGACTGTGAACCGATGCGGGGAGAATACCTGACCGTCAGCGAGAGTTCGGACAAGACCTTCTACCTGATTGATATGGAGAACGGTATTGTGACCGGAACCTTGTCGAAACAATACGCCGGCCTACGGCTGCGATTATTTTATCTATTTTGATTCACCTAAAAAACAACACAAATGAACAACCTGGTAATATACAACGAAGCGGAAATCAATTCAATGGAAATATGCATACTTCCACCTTTATTCAAAGTAAAGGTAGCTATGGACTCCGACACCAACGCCACTGTGACGATTACAGACATTGACGGTGCAGAGGATTTTGCATCCGTGTGCATTGAAACGAACCGGAAGGAGTTTTCCGACATACAGTTTTCCGACAAAGAAAGGCTGTATATCGGTCGGGAGGTGGCACGCTGTATTGCGGTGGATATCGCCCTGTTTGTGGGACATGGTACCGTGCCTTACGAGTGCTGCGATGAACATTCTACGTTTGACCTGTTCAAGTTTTCAGATAAATGGGAGAATGATTTAGCCTTCGGTATCCGAAAGATTTATTACGCCCGACGTAACGGGAGCCAAAAACAATGATGCCCATGACGATGTATATCTTATTGATTCTTGCGGCTGTCGGCACGGGTATGGCCATATCGGTGTATGCCTTCGGCACAGGAGGAAAGCGCAAGCGCATCTTTCAAGACATCTACTTCTCAGTGGAGGAAAACGAGGGTGTCGGCGTGGTCTATACCAAGACCGGGGAGTATGCGGCTATCCTGCGCATAGAAAACCCGGTGGATAAATACTCAGCCGACATAGACGGGTATTATGAGTACACCCGGCTGTTCACCGCCATTGCCCAGACGCTCGGCGAAGGGTATGCGCTGCACAAGCAGGACATATTCGTGCGCAAGCCGTTCCGTGATGAGGACGGAGGCAAGCGTGAATACCTGTCGGAATCGTATTTCAACTACTTCAATGGCAGGGAATATACGGACAGTGTGACCTACCTGACCGTGACCCAGGAGGCACAAAAGAGCCGCCTTTTCTCTTTCGACGGCAAAAAGTGGCGTGACTTTCTGGTGAAAATCCGCAAGGTGCAAGACCTGTTGAAAGATGCCGGCGTGCGTGCCGAGTTTCTGACGAAGGAATCCGCCTGCGAGTATGTGGACCGCTATTTTGCGATGGACTTTACCCACAAGACACTCTCGATGAACAATTTCAAGGTGGACGAGGAATGTGTACGCATGGGGGACCGGAAATGCAAGATATTCTCACTCGTGGACGTGGACAACGTGAACCTGCCCGGCCTGGTGCGTCCATTTGCCAACATCGAAGTGAACAACACGCATATGCCTGTTGATTTGATGGCGGCCATTGACCAAATCCCCGAAGCGAGGACGATTGTGTACAACCAAATGATTTTCATCCCCAGCCAAAAGAGGGAGCTTGCGCTGTTGGAAAAGAAGAAAAACCGCCATGCCAGTATTCCCAATCCGGGTAACCAGATGGCCGTGGAGGACATCAAACAGGTACAAGAGGTCATGACCAGGGAGGGAAAGCAACTGGTCTATACGCACTACAACCTGATGGTGTGCTGTGACAGCGATGCCGACCTGCAAAAGCCCACCAATCATCTGGAGAACACATTCGGACGTATGGGTATCCATATCTCGAAGAGGGCTTACAACCAACTGGAGCTGTTCGTCAATTCGTTTCCGGGCAACTGCTACGGTATGAATGCGGAGTATGACCGCTTTCTAACGATGGGTGATGCCGCCGCCTGCCTGATGTATAAGGAAAAGATACAGCACAGCGAGGACACTCCGCTGAAAATCTACTATACGGACAGGCAGGGCGTGCCGGTGGCCATTGACATTACGGGAAAAGAAGGGAAACACAAACTGACGGACAACTCCAACTTTTTCTGCCTGGGGCCTTCGGGAAGCGGCAAATCGTTCCACATGGAGTTTCGGAGGTCAAAACGGCGACAAACGGCTGCAAAAATCGGCGTTATAATAATCTGATTTTCAGCTAATAAATTTTAACAAACGAAATTTTTGCCTATTGGCGTTTAGTCCTTATTGGAGTATTTTTGTACCGCAGTTGTACCACGGGAGAGAGGTCACACGGCACGATACCCTTTCAACAGCGTGCAACAGCTTTCAACAGAGTGCAACAAATTTCTTCGATTATGGACCGTCATATTGAACACAATTTAACAGGTCAGTCCGGCTATGACCGGGACATGACAGACAAGCCTTTCCTCACCATCGGGGAAGTGGCAGACATCCTGCAAGTGAGCAGCCGCACAGTGTATAATCTCATATACAAGGGGACGCTCCGGGCTTGCAGACTGACATACCACATCACGATCATCACCAAGGAGGATTTCTTCATGATGATTAGAGAGACAACCTACTGCAAGCGGAGCGTGTCAATCTTCGCCAAGCAGGGTAAAAAGACAAAAAAGACGATGAACGAAGATATACAGAACACAGAGAAAGACCTTTCCCAAAAGGAGGGAAGGAAGAAAGCCAATGGCAGCACGAAACGGCAGCTCATTCCGGCGGCAAACTATAAACAGTCAGTGCGTGGCACGTTCACGGATATGGAGAGTGCCGGGGGCGACCTTTATACGATGGCTGAGATATGCCAGAAATTCAATTATACCTATGGACGGTTTTACAACCTCCGTATGCGCTACTCGATACCCTGTATCAAAGCCAACGCCACCAAGTGCTTCCCGAAAGCGGAGGTTGACAAGGCTATGGCTGAGGAAGCGGAACGGCTTGGAAACAACCTGTCGGAGCATTGGTATTCCTGTTTCGACATCATGCGCCTTTTCGGTCTCGGCAAGACCCAAGTCCGTAGGTTCGCGCTTACCCACGATGTAAGGACGAAGCGCATACACGGCAACCGCCTGTACTATCTCAAAGCTGACTGGGACGCGGCACGGAAGATTGCGGAGCGCAACAGCGCAAGCACGAAAGCCAAGAGAGAGCAGGACAGTGAATCAAGCAACAAATAATACTACAAGGATATGACAAACATCTGCACAAAAGTGACGGTCAGGAAACGACCCATTAAGAACGGTCAGGTATCGCTGTACCTTGACTTCTACCCACCTGTGCGGCATCCGAAGACAGGCAAGCCGACAAGACGGGAATATCTCGGCATATACATCTATGCCAATCCCTCGGACAAGTTCGAGGCTGAGTTCAACAAGACCATGCTCCGCAATGCCGAGCTTATCAAATGCCGCAGAACCGAAGCCATCATCAACGAGGAGTACGGCTTCCTTGACCGTAACCGGGGCAAGGAGAGTTTTCTTGAATACTTCCGTTCAAAGATGGCGGACGATGACAATTTCAGGAATTGGAACACCGCCTACAAGCATTTCGAGAAGTATTGCTGCGGAAGCTGCACCTTCGATGACCTGACACTTGAATACTGCCAGGGATTCCTTACCTACCTGCTGTCGCTCACCACCCAGACCAAAGGAAAGATGATGGCTTCCACCGCCAACAACAACCTTAACAAGCTGAAATGCGTTCTCCGCATCGCCTACGAGGAAAGACGGATAAAGGAGAACATCGCCCCACGGCTGAAACACGCCAAGGAAGCCAGTACAAGGCGTGAGTTCCTGACGCTTGAAGAGGTCAGGATGCTTGCGGATACCCCTTGCGAGAAGCCTGTCATACGGAGCGCCGCACTGTTCTCCTGCCTTACGGGACTGCGTATCAGTGACATCATACGCTTACAGTGGGAGAACATCATAAAGGGGGCTGACGGTGGATGGTGTATGCACATCGTTACCAAGAAGACAAGGACGGAAGCCGTGCTGCCGCTTTCGGATGAAGCACTCGCACTGTGCGGAGAACGCACAGAGGGACAGGTGTTCAAGGGGCTGACGCAGACCATACTTCCTCTCTATCTCAAAGACTGGATTAAGTCCGCCGGGATAACGAAGCACATCACGTTCCACGGATTCAGGCACACATACGCAACCCTGCAACTCGCCGCCGGAACAGACCTCTACACCATATCAAAGATGCTCACTCACAGCAATGTGGGAACGACACAGGTCTATGCCGATGTCGTTAGCGATTTGAAACGCAAGGCATCGGAACAGATTACACTCAAACAGCAATAAACACACAACAGTATATGAACAACATAACATTTGAACAACTGCCGCAGGCGGTCTCCATGCTGATTGAAAAGGTGGGGCTGCTCACCGACAAGGTGGAAAAAGTGCTCGGCATGACACCGCAGCAGCATGGCGAGTGTCGCACCCTGCTTACCCTTAATGAAGTCGCGGCACTTCTCGGCAAATCGGCATCCACCATCTATGCCATGACTTCCGACAAGCGTATCCCGTACCACAAGCGGGGCAATAAGCTCTATTTCTTCCAAAATGAAATCATCGCATGGATTGAACAGGGCGGGACTTCGGGAGTAGCCAGCGAGAGCGAGATTGAAAGACGGCTTGAGGAACTGCGCAACAGTAAGAAGCGCAAGCCGGGAGCGTTGACGGACGGCAACAGCCGGATGTCCGCAGTAGCACCATAATGTCACAGTCTATGAGCAACGAGATACAGAACATACACTACTGCACCATACTCTCATCCGGACAGTGGGATTTTCTTTTGGAAGGCAGGTTTTCCGCTCTCAGGCAGAAGTGCCTTTACCGACTGATGACCGATGCGGTACGGACAAGAACCGCCTATAAAATCAAGGGCATTGATATTGTCTTGGAGGTGGGACAGGCAGCGGCTTCCGATGTGGAAGTTGCGGAATTTTTGGGTTGCAACCGAAAGACGGTCGGCAAGCTCATCGACAGTTTCAACCGCCTCGGTATGCTGACCACCCGGACCAACAACCGCACTTCCGTTCATTCCCTGCATTTTCTCACAGGCTGGTATGTCGGAGGTGTCCTTATTACCAATCCCCATTATATCAGACCTTCGGCTGCCGCCAAAGGACAGACGGGCGAGGTGCGGACACCTGATTCCGACAGTCTGCCGTCAGAGGATGAACCGGGAGGCGCAGCCGTTGATTGCCACACAAAAGGGAAGAAAACGGACAGCTTGGCGACAGGCGCGGCATCCCTTTCTTCTTCCCTTCTTTTGTCAGGCAGTTCCAATTCGTCAGCCGATGTGCATGACGGCGGTAGCCATAATCCGCCCTCCGATATGTTCATGGCGGACACAGCCGCAAATTCGCATATCATAGACAGTGATGACATGGCATCCGGCGGGAACGGCACAGGAAGCCACAGCGAGGCGCAGGACGGCACGGACGGAGGCAGGGTAACTCCGGGCATAGGCTCGGCAGGTCGGGAAGTGCAGGGTGCGGTTTTGAGTGGTACTCAGTTGTCGTGGGGTGACTGACTGGGCTTGCCCAGATATAGCCCACTATAACTACACGCTTCGCTTCCGTAGTTGTGGGCTCTCCCGAGGGGCCGGGCTTTGCCCCGTCCCACTTATGGCTCTGCCCTAAGAACCCGGTCGGAGGCTGTCAGCCCCCGACACCCCTGACCAAAGAGTGACCCTCTCTTTGGAATCTCCGCTCAGAGGTCTCGACCCCTGAGAACCCCGAGCAGGAAGTGACCCTCTCCCTGCACCCTCCGATTAAGGCTCTGCCCTAATAACCCTTTTCCCTATTGTAAATCTGTAAACATTATCATGCCTATGGCACAGAAGACATCAATCAACATCAAGCCCTGCAACATCGGAAGCAGCGAAGCGCACAACAGGCGGACAGCGGAATACCTCGCCCGTATCGGCAAGGAAAAGTTCTATGTCCGCACCGACCTCATGGCGGCAAACGAGACATGGGTAGCACCTGATTTCGGCGACACATCCCTATCGGAACGTTACAATCAGATAGCCGCGATGGTCAAGGAAAAGACAGGTCGGGCGATGCAGACCAAAGACCGTGAGCGTGTGAACAAGAAGACGGGGAAGGTGACCGTCGTGCGTGGCAGCACTCCGCTCAAAGAGGGTGTCGTGGTAATCAAGGATGATACTACGATGGAGCAGTTGCAACATTTCTGCGAGGTGTGTAAGCAGCGGTGGGGAATCACAGCTTTGCAAATATTCATCCACCGTGACGAAGGGCATTACAGCACTCCCAGAGAGACCGCCACATGGAAGCCCAACCTTCACGCCCATATCGTATGGGACTGGATGAACCACGACACCGGGAAATCCTGCAAGCTGGACGATAAAGCCATGAGCGATATGCAGACGCTTTTGGCTGAGTGTCTTGACATGGAAAGGGGCAGCTCAAAGGAGCTGACGGGAAAGGAGCATCTTGAACGCGCTGACTTCATCATCGCCAAGCAGAAGCAGGAAGCCGAACAGGTAAAGGCGGAAAAGGAAGCAGCCGAAGCCGAAAGGGATGCGGCACTCCGTGAAGCAGACATAGCCAAAATGGAACATGAGAAAATCCAAGTCGGGAACATGGAGAAGCAACGGCGCAGCATGGAACTTGACAGCGAGATTGCCGACAAGGAGGAACACGCACGGAAAGTTGACCGTGAGAACACGGACAGCATCAAATCCGGCATAGCCAATCTTTTCGGCAAAGGCAAATATGCAGCCATCGAGCAGGAGAACGCGAGACTGAAAGCTGAGAACGAGCATATCAAAGAATCTTTCCCCGATGCCGTCAGAAAAGAGGTGGAGAAGCGTACAAGTTCATTGGTCGAAGCGAAACGGACGGTCGAACTGGAACGTGACAGTGCTATGGCAATGGCTGACATTTTTGAATCCGAGAGAGACACGGCACTACGGCAGCTTCGAGAGCGGAAGACCGGAGAGCAGCACCGCATCAGCATGGCGGTGAGCCGGGCAACGGCGGAGAAGGACAAGACAATAGAGCGGTTACAGAGTGCGCTGAAATCGAGCCAGGACATTCTGAATATTATTGCGAATATTCTCTACAAGGCAAGCGAGGTGTTCAGACGAGCCATTGATGCGATTATCCATTTCGCCACGGAACGGCACAAATCACTCTTTTCTCCCTCCGAAGCCGCCGACATCAAGAGCGTCATGCAGAGCTACGGTGAGACCACCGAGCAGAAGAAAGCAATAGGTGCATGGCTCTGTGACTATGCGGAACACCGACAGCCCTTTGATGAAATAAAACATCGCCACACACTCAATGAGATTGGCGATGTCGCGGAAGGTCGGTATGATTGGAAAATTGAGAGAGGGCGAGGACAGGCTTTATGATAATTCTAAATTCCTACGAACTCGTTTTATCAATGTCTTACAGATTAATCTATGAAACGGTTTTATTACAGCGAAATATAATTTCCCCAGCCAGTTATGCAGGCAGACCTTTGTACTGACCGATATGCGTTGATTGCCGTTTCCGAGATTTTCAGTTATCAGCATAACCTCGTAATCAAGATGTTTGTCGATTTTATTTAGTGAGGCCACATTTTCGGATTCGATTTTGATTAAATCCGATAATTTCTTCTCTCCCTTAAGACCAAAGGGTTTTACCATTGTATTACGGCACTTCATTAAGGTAATAATCCACTGCGGTGCGCGGAAGAATCTGTCAGCCAATTCTTCTGCACCTATCGGTCGTGTGCTATGGACTATCTCACTGAAATTATCAGTATAATCATAATGCTTGTTTAGCCACATGATGCGTAAAATTCTTTATTATCATGGATTCGACACTACATAGCGAATCACGACTGCATTTATGTTGGAATCTGGATATTTGCTCTGATAGTAAGCCGTGATGTCTTTATATAGCCATAGTATATATGTTTCTCGACTAATGGATTTGGTTGGAAACTGTCGGCTAATCATCACATCATATTGCATAATGGGTTCTTCCGGCACAGTCACAAAATCATATTGACCAAATGCAACTATCTGTTGTTCCGGCATGAGGAGTTTGTATGATTCAGGGAATTCCGTTGGATCCTTACTTTTCCTAATCACAATGCCATGCTCCTTTGTCTGCATATCAGAATCCAACAGAAACCATTTGTCGGCATTACACATATAACAGCATGAACCTCCAAACTTATATGCGACATCGGTTTTAAGGTCGTTCTCAATGTCCTCCTTTTTATCAGCGTCAATGGCATAGGCAAATTCCGGATTAATATACGAACAATGTTTTTCAAAATACCAATTCGGGATGAAATGAGGAGGCAAATTCTCAGAGTTCTTGTGTTCTTTCGATATAACTTCCAATAGCTCGTATTCAGTCCAAGCCGGGTCGCCCATGCGATAATCCAAGTAGCTCGTCTCACTGATACGTATTTGGTATTCATATCCTTCTTCGTATTCAAACTTGGCAATCTCGCCATGAGCCTCCCACTCGGTGGAGTTCTCGTCTTTTACAGCATATACATCAGCAAGTATATTATTGCCACTCGATGTTAAAACACCTGGGAGTTTCATAGAAGCTACCGTGATTGTGTATTCGCTATAATCAGTTACTTTTTTCCCTTCTTCATTATCGTCAGTGCAGGCACACATTAAGAGAGAGACGATTAAGATGAATTGAATCTTAAGAAAGTGTGATTTCATATGGGTATGGTATTTGTTATTCATAATTTCCTCCAAAATGATATACGAGCTGTTGGAATGGTTCATATTTTTTATCTCCGAACCATAGCTCTTTCGGAGACAGGTTGAACATTATGCTATGATGAAAGTAATCGGCACTGCCGCCAAAAATTTGATCAAAAACGATTCTAACTGTTTCGGGAGCACCATATCCGCCAATACAAATTACATCCTTGGGGAGCAACACAAAATGATACATTTGCTCGTCCATTTGATAAAATTCATAAGCGGCTTTGACCTGAACTGTTCCGATGTCACGAAGTCGGGATGCAATCGTTTCATCTGTAATAGACTGTGCCATTAAAGACAAATCCATGTCGATTGTCAAGGAATCCTTTGAAACAGCTTTGCACGCATTACCTTCAGATATTGTTTCCCCATGATAGTAGGAAACACTCATTTCGCCATGATATGTACCTTTCATTTCAAAAAGTGCTCTTTGAATTTCAGATGATGAAAACTTTGGCTCATCCTTATTGCAACTTGAAATGAACACCAAGGCAATGAACAGAATAATTGTGGTTATTTGCTTCATACTTTTTCCTTTCTCGTATGGCTCAATAGAGAGATTAATTTATAATGCAGAAACGTGAGCCAACTATGCCACGTCTAAGTGAAGGTCGTAGGAAACCATTAGTGCAGATGTAACAATAGCAGCCCACGCTATATGCGTGAGAACCACTATGCTATCTCTTGCACCGAATGAAAAGTTCCTACGTTTTCACTTACAAGATGAGCATAACGCTTCTTTTTATTTCATATGTCTTGGATAGAGTTGCCTCAATCCAATTACAAAGGTAGTAAAAATCCTATAAAAGTCTCTCGATGACAGACAAAATCAGCATTTCAAAGCTCATTTTCCCCATTTTTGTACCTCATTTGCTTCTCAGAGCGTTCAAGAGCCTGTATTTTAGTGGTAAAAATAATTCCTTGACAAGTATTCAGAAGTTCTTTCCACATTTCTTGAAACTCACCAATTTTACCTAAACTATGGGAATAGTAGGCTCATCTTCCTTTATCTGCTTTCCGTTTATATCAAATAGGCTGTACAAACGTTCTGTTTCAGATATTATCATTTCAGACAAAGAGTTCCAAGATTTAAGAGGTGTACAGTCATATCGTTGGCAGTAATAAACTCTATTACTTTTGTTATCAATATAGAGTTTGGAACCATCCCATGAATATCCTCCAATGAAAAACATATTGGAAGTGGCATTACGAGGTTTTTCATCTATTGCATCTTTAAGATTAAAGGGTTGTCGGGTTGTATCCATTGAATTCCGTATATAGTTCTTTCTCTTTCCGAACAAGCATAATTCATCCACAAGGATATTTGTTCCGTTGGAGATATTCTGTAAGAAATGACGATATTCAATAGGAATGGTAGTCCCAAGTAATACCTCAAGTTCTACGGTTTCAGATTCGGAAAGACAAGGATATGTCGAATTTAGCCATGCCTCTGGTGCAACATGAGGCGCATGCCCTATTAATAAAGCTCCTGTGGCGTCCACTTTTCTTGTTCCGAGATGGCTATAATGCATCATTAACCTATCGAATGTCTCTTTGTCTATCATATAGTATGCAATGAATTAAAATCCAATTACAAAATTACTGAATTTTTCTGGCACTCAGCCATCTCTGCGGAAATTTCATGTCATTTCTGCGGTCACCGCAAGTTATAAAAATGCTTATCAACTGTTAAGATTTAGTTAAATCTTTCATTCAAAACACACACCTTTTCTAATCCTTTCACTCCCACAAAACAACTTTTTTTATTCCCTCTTTTCCCTAACTGATAGTTGTACCGTTATTTTCTTATATGGCTGAATTTCAGTAATAAAAGTCCTCTCATATGAATTCCACATGAACAGCGTGGTACGCCAACTACACGAACAAGGAACGGATGTGGTGATGGTGGATACAGGTAATTCCTACGAGGGATTGTGCGAATATTTGGGTGGGAAGTATATCAGCTACACCGAGGAAAAGCCCATTACGATGAACCCTTTCAATATCACGAAGGCGGAACTGAACATCGAAAAGATAGACTTCCTGAAGAACCTGATTCTGCTGATATGGAAAGGTTCGGATAGTAAAATTTCGGAACTGGAGTTCCGTATCATCGAGCAGATTGTGACAGACTACTACGATGCCTACTTCCACGGTTTCAAGGGCTATGACCCAGTGCAGCGTGAGACCCTGCGCAAGACACTGACCGCCGCCGAAAAGCGCAGGGGTACGTGGAGTGTGGAGGAAATGGCGACACTCGGCAAGAAGATTGATGCGAAAATCAAGCTACTGGAGGAACGGCGAAAAGCCTTGGCGGTGGTTTCGCTGTCGTTCAATACCTTCTATGAATACTCTTGTGAACGGTTGGAGCTTATCTGCCTGGAGAACAACATCACGGAAATCGACTACGACAAATACGCATACATGATTCAGCCTTTCTACAAAGGCGGCAACTATGACAAGATTCTCAACGAGAATGTGGATACCACGCTGTTCTCAGAGACCTTTATCGTCTTTGAAGTGGATGCAATCAAGGAAAATAAGAAACTTTTTCCTATTGTCACGCTTATCATCATGGACGTGTTCTTGCAGAAAATGCGTCTGAAAAAGAACCGGAAAGTCCTTGTAATAGAGGAAGCATGGAAGGCAATCGCCTCGCCACTCATGGCCGAGTACATCAAGTTTATGTACAAGACGGCAAGAAAGTTTTGGGCTTCGGTGGGCGTGGTGACACAGGAGATACAGGACATCATCGGCAGCGAAATCGTAAAAGAGGCCATTATCAACAACTCGGATGTGGTGATGCTGCTTGACCAAAGCAAATTCAAGGAACGCTTCGACAACATCAAGGCTATTCTCGGACTGACGGAAACGGACTGCAAGAAAATCTTTACCATTAACCGACTGGAGAACAAGGAAGGCCGCAGTTTTTTTCGGGAAGTATTCATCCGGCGTGGCACAACCTCCGGCGTGTACGGCGTGGAGGAACCGAGGGAGTGCTACATGACCTATACGACCGAACGGGCAGAGAAAGAAGCATTGAAGCTCTACAAAGCGGAACTGAAATGCAGCCACCAAGCGGCCACGGAAGCCTATTGCCGGGACTGGAAACGGTCAGGCATCGGGAAGTCGCTGCCTTTTGCGCAGAAAGTGAACAAGGCCGGCAAGGTGCTGAGCCTGAAAGAAAAACAATCCTAAAAACATATTATCATGCAAGAAGAAAAATTCATCAGCGAGTTTTGGAAATCCAATGAACGCAGCAACTTCTCCAAAGAAGCGACGGTGTTGTTCTTCTACCTTATTTATATATGGAAGAACGAGAACAAACCCGAAAAATTCTATGTGCACCCGGCAAGCCTGCTTTGCAAGGTGCGTGGATTCACCGTGAAGGACGTGCTGTCGGCCAGCAAGGAACTGCAAGAGCGGAACTACATCAGCTTCACGGCACCGGAAAAGGACTGGTGTTCGGGGGAATACAGCCTGTGTATGGAACGAGCAGGACAAGAGAAAGAGATAACGGCTAACGGCAAATAACCCCTTAACCACCCCCCACCTCGCCATGTATAGAATCCTATTGCTTCTGATCTTAGCCTGCACCTTTGTCTTTCCAACAAGGGCGCAGTACGTGCGTGTAAACTACGACAAGAAAACGGTGGCCGCCATGGTCGCCGCCTATGGGACGGAAACGGTGGCTGAAGCCTACTACAATAAGCAGGTGAAAGCCATACTGGAACGGTACAATGCCGCCGAAATCGCCGCCGCCGGAATTTTTACGTCCAAATTCCTCGACCGCAAAGGATTGACGGAACTGGGAATCTGGAGCAACCAGACGGAGAACCAATACTACCGAAGGATTTACTACTTGGTGAGTGCCAAAATCATGCCAAAGATATGGACGGTGGCCGGGATGATGCTCCGCTCGCCCCAGACTGCCCTGTATTGGGGAAGCTACCTGATGAAAATCTGCACGGAAGTGAAAACGCTCTGTATGCAGTTTGAGTCGGTGGTGACCAATGGCAGCCTGTCGTTCAACGACATCGCTTTCCTGCAACTGAATCCGCAGGTGGCCTCGCTGTTCACCCTGTCGGAAAACGGTGGCATTAATTGGAAAACCTTTCTTGACGACTTGGGCGACATTCCACATAACTTCACCAAAGAGAACCTGAAGGCAGACCTTGACAACCTCTATAACATGGGGGTCAACATCGCCACTGCCGGAACGGAGAACCTGAGCGAACACATCTTGGGAGAGAGCAACTTCCACGACCTGTTGCAAGGAAACGTGACTGCCATTGCCCACGCCGTGGAAAACAGCTACGACCTGTACCAAAGCCTTGACAATTCGGTAGGTAGCACGTTGCTCTCCTTAGTCGGAGGACCGGAGAACGTAGCCGGGCTGTTCCAACTCGACAATTACAATCTGACGGTGTGGATGACCGATTACCTGCGTGAGACGATGGGGCAATACTATACCCAACGGTGGTACATTTACCGCAGGGATACCGGCCAGGAGGTGCTTTGCGACTACTCCCCTGCCACAGACGACAACAGCGTAATCAATGGTGGGGAATGGACACGCTTCAATACTTCCGATGCCAACTTTTACCCGAATACCGCCCAGACCGAACAGGTGCTTAGCAATTCGGAACGATATGCCGGATGGTCGAGGGCGCAGGTGGAACAACTGAACCGCCGAAACGACGGAAACACTTACAGTATCAGCTATTACCGCTCCAGTTATATCATATCCAAAGGAGGCAAGCAGACCAAGAAAGCCTATGCATACAGCATCAAGGTGACGAAAAGCTGGAACCATACAAAAGAAGTGTATGAGGACGTGTTCGATTCATATACCATGGACTTGAACACTTTTAAAGGGCAGCTTCAAGCCCGCCTGTCGGAATACAACGAAAACGAGGAAGGTACCGTGTATTACATCGGCTCCGATACGAAGAACTACTACCACACTACGGATGAAGCAAAACTGAAAGGCAGCGAGAGCGTGATGATAAGCGTGACCTGCCACGAGGGAGTGAGCCTGATTTCAGGCACCACCCAATACAAATGCCGCAGTTGCGGAAGTAGCCTGAACGCCCACTCGAAGGAGTGCGTGATGCAGACGAGTGTGTCGGGGGATGACGGACTGGACTTGTCCGGGCTGGAGGAACTGGAGCAGGAATGCAGCAGGGAAGCTGCTGTGCTTCAAGCCCGGATAGACGGGTTGGAAGCGGAAAATGCAGAACTTGTCAAGCAGATAGCTTCCGCCACCGTGGAGGAAGCCGCCGCGCTTCGGCAAGCCTATAACCGTAACAAGGACGAAATTGGCCGGATAGAGACGGAACTTTCTGCCGTACGCCGGAAGCAGGAGGAATTGGCACAAGCCAAAGAGGAAGCCGCCACCGACAACGACGTGCCTACCGATGATTACTACCGTATTCCGGCTATCATGCAAGACTGCAAGGCGGCCTACGGCCTGACATGGAAAGGTGAAGGTTGGTGGTCGGGCTATACCTACCTGCGTGAAGCCACCGCGCCGAACATCAACGGGGTGATTACGTTCCGTGCCTCGCTGCGGATTGCCCGGAAGCCGAAATACTTCCTCGGCATCAAGATACACCGTGCCATTATGGAAATCAGTTGGGAACTGACCGCCGAATACAGCGACACGGAGGTAGTGGAGATTATCCAACTGGACCCGGAGAAAAGCGAGACCGAGAAGAAGAACGAAGTGAACAACCGCTTGTCGGAAATCGCCCGTGAATATCCCTCCTGTAAGATAAGCACGGAATACTTCCGTAGCGAGCCACCGGAAACGGACAACACCGACGACACCTATCACCTGCTGTGGTCGTCAGACCGGCTGGAAATCGCCCGTCAGGTGCATACGAGGCTGAGCCATATCTATGCTGACTTGGTATCGCTGGAGAAAATGATGCACTACAAGCTCTCCATTGTGGACGTGCTACGTGATGTGGCTCCCTATATCAATGAGGAACGGGGCAGGCGGCTGACCTTGGTGGAGAAATGCCGGAGACGGTGGCTGCACGGGGCGGCTGAAAGCCTGCACTCCGTGGACTATAACGGAAAATACGAGGATGAAGAAAGGGGGAACGAAAATGAATGACCGGACACGATACCTGCTCCTGTTGCTATTGGCAGTGCTGCCCACCGTGGTGAAGGCGCAATGGAACTTCGACATTCCCGTAGTAGAAGCCTACATAAACGACCACAAGCAGCAACGGAGCCTGTTGCTGGCACGCTCGACACTGGAACTGAGCAACCGGTTGTTGCATGAATACAGCAGCGATGCCGCCGTGGAATACAAGGAACTGAACATCGAGCTTGACAAGTACACAAGGGCGTTTGATGTGATTGACGTGCTGTACCAGTCGCTCCGCACCTCGCTGAATGTCTATTCCACCTACAACACGGTGAGTGACCGTATCGAGGATTACAAGGATTTGTTGGACGATTATCGAAAAAAGGTGTTGGAACGGGGAAAAATCTCTCCTGCCGACACTTTGCTTATCAGCGTAAACCTGCGCTGCATACGGAAGATAGCCGATGAAGGGAAATCGTTGTACCGCTCGGTGACAGACCTTGTGCTGTATGCCACCGGTGCCGCCGCCTGCTCAACCTCAGACCTGCTGTTGATACTGGAGAGTATCAATATCGGATTGGATAACATCGAAGCGCATCTGAACCGGGCGTATTTTGAGACTTGGAGATACATACAGTTGCGGATTGGCTATTGGAAAGAGAGCGTTTATCGGAGGCAAAGCAAGCTGGAAATCATAGAGGGAGCGTTTGGACGGTGGAGGGAAGCAGGGCTGAATCCGGGAACGAGATGAAAAATCAAGAATGAAGAATGAGGAATCGGACATGAAGAACTGGAAGATAGGGAAAGGAATTTTAGTAGTGGGGCTTATGCTCTATGGGCCGATGGATGTGGTGGCGCAAAGCGTGACCTATAACCACGATGCCGCCAAGATGAACCAAATAACGGTGGGTGAAACCGGTTCCGGATCGCTGACCCCCACCCTCTATTACCAAACACTGCACAAGTCGTACAGCAAGAGTGCGGCGGGCAAGAACAAGCTGTCGTACCGTACCCTTGCCGGGGTGAACCTGTATAACCAGGTGGACGAAGCGGAAGCGTTGGACTCGGCAATGGTGGCACGGGCGAAAATAGAAGCCTTGAACGTGGCTGACCGTAGCGGCGGCGCACTCGATGTGGCGTGGGCTGCAGAGAGTGGTAAAATAACCGACAAAATGGGTGATTTTGAACGGAACATCAACCGCATCCTGCAAACAGGCGGCAACGGTGATGACCAAAGCTATTGGAAAGCGCATTACCAGATGTTCCAATGCGCCATAAAAGCCACGCAGGATGCCTATATGCCCAATGCCCAGCGCAAGAAGCAATACCTGCGTATCTATACGGAGGTGGCGAGGAAGAACGAAGAACTTATCCGCTACCTCGTCCGGCTATCCAACGCACGCAAGACATCGGAACTGCTTGCTGCAACCAACCAAATAGAAAACAGGAAGGCGCAAGTGGTGGTTGCCGCCATGGGGCGGTGGCGTTCTGCCGGATGGACTACCGTGGGTGGCAGGGAATGAAAAAGGAAAGGGAAAAGGAATTTATTAACTCTATAAATAGTGACAAACATGAATCATCAGAATCAAGTATTCAATCATCCGCAATTCGGAGAGATTTGTACCATTCAACAGGAGGACGGCAAAGTGCTGTTCAAAGCAAAAGATGTAGCCCGGTCTTTAGGCTATGTGGAAGCTGCAAAGGCCGTCCGTACCCATTGCAAGGGGGTGTCTGTTTTAGACACTCCCATTGAGAATCAATACGGTACGGTTGTCATGCAACCTACAAGGTTTATCGGTGAAGCCGATGTGTACCGATTGGTGATGCGCTCCAAACTGCCGGAAGCGGAGAAATTTCAGGATTGGGTCTGTGAGGAAGTGCTGCCTGCCATTCGGAAGGACGGGGCTTATCTGAGCGAGAAAGCCCTGCAACGTGCGGTAACAGACCCGGAGTTTTTTATCGGGGTTGCCAATGCCATCCGGAAGGAGAAAGAGCAACGGCTGGAGATAGAGAGCCGCTGCACGGAACAGCAGCTTTTGATTGGCCGCCAGAAGGAAACAATTGAGGAATTGGGCAAGCGTTCCGCTTATGCAGAGACCGTATTGCAGAACAAGGACTTGGTGGATATTACACAGATTGCGCAAGACTACGGTCTTTCAGGACGCCGTCTGAACGCTATTCTCCATGAAAAAAGGGTGCAATACAAGAGCGGCAAGCAATGGATTCTCTACGCTCCCTACAAGGGGAACGGGTATGTGGGTAGCGAAACCTCCCAGTTGGAGAACGGTAAGACCGTGATGCGTACCCGGTGGACACAAAAAGGCAGGCTATTTATCCATGACTTGCTGAAAGCGGACGGCATATTGCCGGTACATGAGATTGAAACGGAACAAACGGAAACATCCTCTAATATCCAGTAATGTATGGCAGACAATATCTTATCAGACTTTGGCATTGATATTCTGGAAGAAGAAATAGACGATGTGATATTCCAGACCAACGAATTCCTGTGCGATGCGACTTTTACCGGCTCACAAGGGCCATTCTGGTGGATTCTCCAAATGTGCATGGCGTTGGCGGCACTATTTTCCATTATCGTGGCGGCGAATATGGCTTACAAAATGATGGTAAAGCACGAGCCGCTGGACGTGATGAAACTATTCAAGCCACTGGCTATCGCCATTATCCTATCGTGGTGGTACCCTCCTGCCGATACCGGTATGAACCGGAGCGGAAGCAGTTGGTGCGTGCTGGACTTCTTGTCGTACATTCCGAATGCCATTGGCTCGTACACGCATGACCTGTACCAGGCGGAAGCCACACAGATAAGCGACAAATTCCAAGAGGTGCAGGAATTGATTTATGTACGGGACACGATGTACACGAGTTTGCAGGCACAGGCGGATGTCGCCCATTCGGGGGTGAGTGACCCCAATCTGATAGAATCTACCATGGAGCAGACCGGAGTGGATGAGGTGACGAATATGGAGGTGGATGCAAGCCGACTCTGGTTTACCTCGCTGGTAAGCGGTGCAACTGTGTGCATTGATAAAATCGTGATGTGTATTGCGCTGATTGTCTTTCGGATAGGCTGGTGGGCTACCATATACTGCCAGCAAATCCTGCTCGGTATGCTGACGATTTTCGGACCGATACAATGGGCATTCTCGTTATTGCCGAAATGGGAAGGTGCATGGGCAAAGTGGATGACACGTTATTTGACGGTGCATTTTTACGGAGCCATGCTCTACTTCGTTGGTTTTTACGTGCTGCTACTGTTCGACATCGTGCTGTGCATACAGGTGGAGAACCTGACGGCGATAACGGCGAGCGAGCAGACGATGGCCGCCTACCTGCAGAACTCGTTCTTCTCGGCAGGTTATCTGATGGCAGCGAGCATTGTAGCCCTGAAATGCCTGAACCTTGTGCCGGACTTGGCGGCATGGATGATACCGGAAGGCGATACGGCATTTAGCACCCGAAACTTTGGCGAGGGTGTGGCTTCACAGGCTAAAATGTCCACCACGGGGGCGATAGCGCACATGATGAGATAAGGGACAATGAAGAATTGAAAATGATGAATGAAGAATTTCTGAAGATAGGGAGTGAATTGAATAAAATAGAAAAAGCTGTATGGTAATCAAAAACTTAGAAAACAAAATCAAGCTGGTGACGATATTCTGCGGATTTTTTCTTGCCGGATGTGTCCTCATCAGCCTATCAAGCATCTGGACGGCAAGGATGATGGTGACGGATGCCCAACAGAAGGTGTATGTGCTGGACGGCAATGTACCCATTTTGGTACAACGGACTACGATGGAGGAAACGCTCGATGTGGAAGCGAGAAGCCATGTAGAAATGTTCCACCACTTCTTTTTCACGCTGGCACCGGATGACAAATACATCCGATATACCATGAATAAGGCGATGTACTTGGTGGACGAGACCGGACTGGCACAGTACAACACGCTGAAAGAAAAGGGATTTTACAACAACATCATGGGAACGAGTGCGGTATTCTCGATATTCTGTGACAGTATCAACTTCAATGAGGAAAAAATGGAGTTTACCTACTATGGGCGGCAACGCATCGAACGAAGGACTTCCATTCTCACCCGCGAACTGGTGACGGCCGGCAAGCTGAAGCGGGTGCCCCGGACGGACAACAATCCGCACGGTCTGCTGATAGTGGACTGGCGCACCCTGCTGAACAAAGACATCGAACAAAAGAATAAAAACAATTTCTGATATGGGCTGGAAAAAAATGATTTTCGGCGAGAAGATGCCGGACAAGAACGATCCGAAGTATAAGGAACGGTATGAAAAAGAGGTGGCGGCGGGGCGCAAGGCTGCCCGGCTGTTGAAACTCGACAAGGCGGCAGGGGGCGTGCAACGCTTCGCCTGCAAGCATCCCCGGTGGTTTCTCGCCATTGTATTCAGTATTGTGCTGACCTGCCTGGGGTATAACATCTACCGGATAGTAGCGGTATATCAAATCCACCAGACAGAGGAACACATGACCGCCACGGAACACCAAGAACTATTATTGAAACAAAGACATAAGACGCATAATGATAACAGACAAGATTAATTTCAAACAGCCGAAGTACGTGCTGCCCGCCATACTCTACCCGTTGCTGCTGATTAGCGGTTATCTGATATTCGATATTTTCGACACGGAACCGGCGAAAACGGAGAATGCCCTGCAAGCCACGGAATTCCTAAATCCGGAACTTCCACAGGCACGTGTGGATAACAACGGTGGTATCGGCAGCAAATATGAGAGCATGGTGAAATCATACGGCAGGATACAGGACTTTTCCGCCGTGGAGAACATAGAACGCAACAACAATGAAGATGACAAAGAAGCATACGAATCCAAATATACGGAAGATGACCTCGCCCTGCTCGACACGGAAGCGAACAGACGGACGAAAGAACTTGAACGGCTGCGTGAGATGCAGAAACGCTTGCGAGAAAGTGCCGAAAAAGGCGAAGCGATGAATAATGACACCGCTTCCCTACCCTCACTTGATGAAGACAGGCGTATTGCCCGAAGCGAACAACGGCGCAAAGAAGCATTGGCGGAACTGGACAAGGCGCTTGCCGAAGCGAGGTCGCAGGGGCAGAAAGGATTGGAACCTACAACGGATAATACTGACACATCCGCTTCCGGGCAGGTACCGGTAAGAACGGTAACAGACAGGAACGTGGAGGTGAACGGAAACGCCGTGCATGAACTTGGCGATGACGCGGAGACCGGACAGGTGGTGAAGAAAATCAAGACTTCCTCCGACTACTTCCACACCCTTGCAGAGAACGAGCCGGAACCCAAGCTGATAAAGGCAATCATTGACGAAGACATTAAGGCAACGGACGGCTCACGCGTACGGCTCCGGCTGCTTGATGATGTGGAAATCAACGAGACGATAGTGCCCAAAGGCTCGTATCTCTATGCCACGATGAGCGGCTTCGGCAACCAACGGGTGAAAGGCAGCGTGAAAAGCATACTGGTGGACGATGAACTGGTGAAGGTAAGCCTGTCGCTCTATGATACGGACGGGCTGGAAGGGCTGTACGTGCCAGGCAGCGCTTTCCGGGAAACAGCGCAGGACGTGGCTTCCAACGCCATGAACAGCACGATGAGCATCAACAACGGCACTTCGGGCAACGCTTTCTCCCAATGGGGTATGCAGGCTATACAGAACGCCTACCAACGGACAAGCAACGCCCTATCGAAGGCGGTGAAAAGGAACAAGGCCAAACTGAAGTACGGCACATTCGTGTATCTGGTAAATGGCAGGGAGAAAAGGAAATAAAACCTTAAACGAGTATAGCACATGATAGAATTGCACCGGCTTTGAGAAAGAGAAGGCCTATTATGACATCGCCAACAGGCGCATAATGGAAGCATATACAATAACTAATAATGTAATAAATAGAAAATAAAATGAATGTACGAATTAAAATCTTGAATCTGGTGGCCGGGGTGCTGGCGGTTTGTCCGCTGGCGGCACAGACCACGTATGAGGAAATGGAACAACTGACAGTGAATGAACAGGTGACAACGGTGATAACGGCTACCGAGCCGGTTCGCTTCGTGGATATTTCTACGGATAAGGTTGCCGGAGACCAACCTATCAACAATACAATCCGGCTGAAACCCAAAGAGGCAGGGCACGAGGACGGCGAAGTGCTTGCCATAGTGACCATCGTGACGGAACGCTACCGCACACAGTACGCACTGGTTTATACTACCCGACTAACGGAAGCGGTAACAGACAAAGAGATACACGCGGCAGAGACCACGGCTTACCATAACCCGGCAGTGTCGCTCTCCACGGAGGATATGTACCGGTTTGCCCGTAGGATATGGACTTCCCCAGCGAGATACCAGAACGTAAGCTGCAAGCAACACCGTATGAACATGCGCCTGAACAATATTTATACCGTAGGCGACTACTTCTTCCTTGACTTCTCGATAGAGAACCGTACACGCATCCGCTTCGATATAGACGAAATACGGGTAAAACTCGCCGACAAGAAGGTGTCGAAAGCCACCAATGCGCAAGTGATAGAACTGCAACCGGAAATGATACTGGAACAGGGTAAATCGTTCCTGCATGGCTACCGTAACATCGTGGTGATACGGAAAATGACCTTCCCCAATGACAAGGTGCTGACCATTGAACTAAGCGAAAAGCAGATTTCGGGGCGCAATATCTCGCTGAACATCGACTATGAGGATGTGCTGAGTGCGGACAGTTTTAATGAAGTCTTACTTAATGAAGAATGAGGAATTAAGCAATGAAGAATTTTTATTATAAAAAGATATTTGCGGCAGTGGTAATCCTGTTTACTACTTGTGTTCCGGGATTTGCGGACGACCATAAAGGGAGGTTGCAGATTGGCACCGGATTCTTGTATGAGCGAGGTATGGACTTGACGGTGGCTTACGAGCATGAGACACGCTATCATAACGCCTGGGAGTATTTCGGGAACGTGTATCTGAAATGGGACGAATGCATTTCGTGCGGCCACGTGTGCCCAAAGTCGTTTTGGAGCAACTACAACACGTGGGGATTGGGGACAGCCTACAAGCCTTGCGTGGTACGAGGACGTAACCACCACGGCAACCTACGCATAGGCGGTTCGCTCGGCTCTGACCGACACGGCGTAGTGGGCGGCGTACACGCCGGATATGAGCATAGCTACTCCTTGCGCAAGGGCTGGCAGGTGTACTGGCAGGTGAAAAGCGACCTGATGATTGGCGGGAAGGATTTGTTTCGCACGGGAGTGGTTATCGGGGTGAAGCTGCCTATCAAATGAAGAATTTACCAATGAATAAGTAAAAATAATGGTAGGGATAAATAACAAACACGGACAATGATGAATAAGACACAGAATATGAAAGGTATGAAACAATGGAGAATGACTTTGGGGATGATACTGACAGCCATGTTGGGGTTGGCGGCTTGTGATGAACACCGGGATTTCCCGGACACCAGCATAAAGGTGGGCCATATCCTTTGTACGGACGGCAAGGTAATGAGCTATGAGGATTTCAGCCAGTCGGGAAAGGAGGCCATTGCCGTGGTGTTCCACCTGAACCGGGATGAAGCGGTGGCAGGAAACGGATATGCGGTCTATCTGCATGACCTCGCGCCGGAAGCCTTTGCGGACAGCATCGGGATTGCACAAGGCACATCGGCTGACTTGACGACTTTGGACGGCAATGAAAATACGTTTGCCTTGTATGAGACTACGGAAACAGCTTCGCCAATGGCTGAGCAGGTGTTTGACCTGTGGCGATACGGGCAGAGTGCCTATGTGCCTTCGGTGGCACAAATGCGCTTGCTATATGCCAGCCGTGAGGCGGTGAATCCGTATATCGAGCAATGCGGCGGTATGCCTATCCCGGACAGTGCCAACGAATGTTGGTACTGGACTTCGACCGAAGTGGCCGGACAGGAGACTGCCAAAGCATGGCTCTATTCAACCAGTAGCGGTACGATGCAGGAGACCCCGAAATGGCAAGCACATAAGGTACGTCCGATAATCACACTGAATGAATAATCATCCAACAATGTCACTATGGAAGAGAGCAAAGAGTTACAGGGAGTATATAAGATATTCCGCACGGCAATCTATGTATCCTTACTTATAGAGTTCTTCATGTATGCCATTGACCCGGAGGTACTGGACTACTGGAACGGTGTGGTGTGCGATGTGCATAGCCGTATTAAAAGTTGGTTCCTTTACCATGACGGGCACTTGGTGTATAGTAAAATTGCCACGTTCGCATTAATATGCATCACCTGCGTTGGAACGAGGAACAAGAAGCACTTGGAATTTAATGCACGAAAACAAGTGCTTTATCCATTGGCCAGCGGTATCGCACTGCTGATTGTTGCTGTATGGCTATTCGGTTTTACGATAGACTTCCGACTATATTCCCTCCGGTTGAACATTGTTTTATATATGGCGACCTCAGTAATCGGAACCCTATTGGCACACGTGGCGTTGGACAATATATCGAAGTTCTTGAAGGAAGGATTACTGAAAGACCGATTCAATCTGGAGAATGAGAGCTTTGAGCAATGTACAGAACTGGTGGAGAACAAATACTCAGTGAATATCCCGATGCGGTTCTATTATAAAGGCAAGTTCCGCAAAGGCTGGTGCAACATCACCAATCCTTTTCGTGGCACATGGGTTGTCGGTACGCCCGGTTCGGGAAAGACATTCTCGATTATCGAGCCGTTTATCCGTCAGCACTCGGCCAAGGGCTTTGCAATGGTGGTCTATGATTACAAATGGCCGACACTTGCCACCAAACTCTACTATCATTATCTGAAGAATCAGAAACTCGGCAATCTTCCTGAAGGGTGTAAATTTTCGGTGATCAATTTTGTGGATGTGGAATACTCCCGAAGAGTGAATCCTATTCAACAGAAGTATATCAATAACCTAGCGGCCGCTTCGGAAACGGCTGAAACACTGTTGGAATCGTTGCAAAAGGGAAAGAAGGAAGGCGGTAGCGGCAGTGACCAGTTCTTCCAGACTTCGGCGGTGAACTTCTTGGCCGCCTGCATCTACTTCTTTGTGAACTACGAGAAAGAGCCCTACGACAAGGAAGGCAACAAGCTGCGTGCAGAAATGACGGAAGAGCCACAGACCAAACGGCTGAAACCGACCGGAAGGGTGTTTGACGCACAAGGGAATGAAGCGGAACCAGCCTATTGGTTGGGCAAATATTCGGATATGCCGCATATCCTATCCTTCCTGAACGAGAGCTACCAGACTATTTTTGAGGTACTGGAAACAGACAATGAGGTGGCTCCGCTGTTGGGACCGTTTCAAACAGCCTTGAAAAACAAGGCAATGGAACAATTAGAGGGTATGATTGGCACACTACGTGTCTATACCTCCCGGCTTGCCACCAAAGAAAGCTATTGGATATTCCACAAAGACGGTGATGATTTTGACCTGAAAGTGAGTGACCCGAAAAGCCCGAGTTATCTGCTGATAGCCAACGATCCGGAAATGGAAGGAATAATCGGCGCACTGAACGCATTGATATTAAACCGACTGGTAACGCGGGTGAATACCGGCCAAGGGAAAAATATCCCGGTGAGCATCATCGTGGATGAGTTGCCTACACTGTATTTCCATAAAATAGACCGGCTGATAGGTACGGCACGAAGCAACAAGGTAAGTGTGGCGTTGGGCTTTCAAGAGCTTCCACAACTCGAAGCGGACTACGGCAAGGTGGGTATGCAGAAGATTATCACCACCGTGGGCAATGTGGTGTCGGGGTCGGCACGTGCGAAAGAAACCTTGGAGTGGCTGAGCAATGACATCTTCGGTAAAGTGGTGCAACTGAAGAAAGGTGTGACGATAGACCGGGACAAAACGAGCATCAACCTGAACGAGAACCTTGACAGCCTCGTTCCAGCCAGTAAGATTTCCGATATGGCTACGGGCTGGATATGCGGACAGGTGGCACGCGATTTCGTGAAAACAAAAACCGGAATGCGAGACCAACTGAACATACAAGAAGCGGAGGAGTTTAAGACCTCCAAATTCTTCTGCAAGACGGATTTCGACATGGCAGCCATTCAGAAAGAGGAAGCGGAGTATGTGCCGCTGCCCAAATTCTACACCTTCAAGTCGAGAGATGCAAAGGAACGTATTTTATACGCCAACTTTATTCAGGTGAATAAGGATGTAAAGAATATGATTAACGAGATTTTTCGGAAAAGCGGATCTATCTAAGAAAGTATTCCATATTGGCAGAATACAGAAGAATGAGTATGCAAATAGAAAATTTATATTTCTATCCTCTCAGTTTTTTACATACAATATCACTGCAAATAATTGATTCACAGCCACTTTTATTTAACAGACAGTTATAAGTATGATTAAAAGCGTGTTAATTAACTATAAAACTCTCATTAATCATTTTATAAACAGTCTGTACTGTTATATATTTGCAGAAAATTGCAGCTTTAAAACTTATTCAACAGTTCTATAAATTAAAAAATTAAATTTATGAAAAAGATTTTTTTTGTTATTGCCGCAATCGTTGTGAGCTTACTCTTGTACTCATGTGGAAATGACTACAATGATGTTTTAGAAATTGATAATTCTCTTATTCAAACTCGTGCCTTGAATGTCGATAGTATTGATAAAGGAGAAATTATACCTGTGCCAGAATCTCCTCATAAACGAAAAGATCTAAGTCTTTATTCTATAAATGAAAACAGTTCATTTTTTGATATAAGAGAACTTCCTGTAAACATAATTGTAAGAGAAAACACTCATAACTCTGAGGCGAGATATTTAACCTCCAATGGAGTGCAATCTGAAGTAAGTATGGAGTCTCGAAATGATTCAGATAATCAGAAATTTAAGTTGTACATAATGCCATTAACTGGATATATATACATCAAGGATTATCAAGATCATTTGTTGTCTTTGGGAGTATATACTAATGCTCCAGATGTACGTGTTTTATATATTAAAGATGGAACTTCTTCTCAAGGAGCTTGCTGGGATTTTCTCAAAGGAGAGCAAAGAGAAAAATCTAATATATTAGAGAATGCAGATGCGATAGCACAAGGTCCTGGTGGAATGTGGGATGTATATAATGAAGTTATTGGTGTGAAAAATTCAAAGATATATTTTGATAAATATAGAAATAGTGCTACGCAAGAATTTGAAATTAGATTAGTTGAAGATTTGACTATAGTTAGCGGTCCAACATATGATTTGGCAGGAGTTACACCAGAAGAAAAGCCAAGTTATATATTGCGTGGTACAGTTCACAATAGATATACAACTCCTACTCAGATGACTATTCAATATACAGAAGGAGCAAATGTATCATCCTCATTTCAAGAGAGTAATTCATATACTACGACTGTTAACGCAAATGCTGGAATAAATACTCCCATTTTTTCTTTTGGTGGTAGTCTCTCATCTAGTAATACTTATGGATTTTCATATACAAATGGTACTGTAAAAAACATTTCATATATGTTTAACCAAACAGTTACTGTAGAACCTCTTTCTTCTGTGAGAGTGACAGCCGTTGTCAAAAATTACCATGTATCATGTGATTATAATGCTCTTGTGGAAGGTCGTTCAGGGAGACGTTTCACTATTTATGGAAGATGGAATGGTATATCTTGTGCTGATGTTGATTATGAAATTGAACCTTTAGATGCTAATGGAAATATAATAAAAAAAATCAGATTAAAGGGGAAGATTAACGAACCTTTAGACTTAACCAAAAAAGCGTTGAACTATTAATATTTTTATTATGATAAAGTGGCTGTATATATTACTTTGTTGCATAATTTATTCTTGCAAGCCATTACATATAATCACAGACAATAATAACTATATAGCAAAATCTAATGGCATAGTTATAATGGCAACTTATAGCAATGGCTACGTCCTTGATTCATTAGGAAAAACAATAGCAACTTATAGTAATGGTTATGTCCTTGATTCATTAGGAAAAACAATAGCAACTTATAGTAATGGTTATATTTACACCATATATAGGGAACCTAAAAAACGAAAAACATTGTAATATTAAAGCTTCTTTATAAATAAATTGCAGAAATCCATTATTATATTTCAGGAATAATGGATTTCTGCAATTTAAGATATAATCTTTAATGAAGTAATTTTTCAATGTCGATTAATATATTAAATAAGGAAGAAGCTGTCCAAACACTCTAGCTAAACTAGTTTTTTTGTTATTCTGTAATGACACCCGCTAAATGTTTGCAGATTTTTCGCTTTGTTCGAATGATAATACAAAAAGAAAGCGAAAAAATAGTTCTTGAACGACCTAGGGAATATAACCATAATATCACTCTTATGCGACATCTATATTGCCACATTTTTCAACCCTCCTATTCCATTAATAATGGCTACTACGCGCTATAGGGCATCTTCTGTATAAATCAGATAAAATGTGAAACACGGTTATTGACAAGTGCTTAATGGCTATTTTTTTGTTTCGATTAGGTTGATTCCTATTTCACATATTTCTTTAGCCCAACGCAATCTTTCTGTTTCCCCCTCAAAAAACATTTCTATTTTCTTGGGATATTTCAGTATATTCCTAATATGGCCAATCTATTTGAGTTATACTATAGGATGATGATAAATACGGAAGTTTCATCAATCATGTTCTGTTATCAACACTAATATCTGCGAGAAGTATTTCAATGTATATTGATTAGCTTGCCTATCTACTTGAATTTTCAGAGTTCAGCAGAAATTTTCTCTTAATATTAATCCTTCCGAGATTTGTATATGACTGCCAATTGTCTATTTGTTAAAATAAGTAAAATAGCATTTGCGATAATACGTAGTTAAAGTGCAAATTTTCATCTATATATCAGGAATATAAATTAATTTACATGACTTTGTTTTGAACCTTGCTGGTATCTAGCAGGCATAATTAATGTTAATATATTTACAGCACAGACTGTTTATAATAAAAAACATATTATATTTGCTATTGTATTAAACCAGTATTCTAGAATAACTCAAAATCAATTATTAAAAAGTGTTTTTATGAAAAAGTACAAAGAATATAAAGATGCAACGCCTGAGAGGACTATAAATCTCATCAGGTCTATCTTAACGGATTTAGATATTTTGCTATTGGATAGCAATGCTAATTGTGATAATATATTTGCATGCAGAGTCATTTTAGGAAATCACGATTTAGCCAAGCTAGGAATTGGAATGAACGGTAAAGGTTCTACTTTTGAATATGCTTTAGCAAGTGGATATGCTGAGTTTATGGAAAAAATACAAAACCGATTTCTTTGCGATTATATACATACTTTTTATGGGACAAAGGAGTTTGTAAATACTCTCCCACCTGACTCTATGTATAAGAAAAAGATATATAAAGAAAATGTTGCTCTAGATTTTAGATATGATGAGCGTGAAGAGTATTGGACTTTAGAAAAAGTATTAACTTCATTTGGAAGTGAATTAATGTTGTTGTATCATGCGAATAATATAGAAGAGCTTAAATCCATTTTAATTGATGTGATTAAAATAGAAGAAAGTCACATTTTAATGATTCCTTGTTTCTCAAAAAGAGACAATGATGAAGTATTTGTTCCCATTGATTTGATTTTGCATGCTATTGGATCAAATGGTATGACTGCCGGTAATTCAGAAAGTGAAGCCTTGCTACATGGCTTTTGTGAGATATTTGAACGATATGCACTAAAGAATATATACTATGGAGAATTAACCCCTCCAACTATTCCAATAGACGAATTCTCTGATACTCCTGTCTATGAGAAAATCAAATACCTAATAGAAAAAAAAGGATATGAGATAATCATTAAAGATTGTTCTTTAGGAAAGGGGCTTCCTGTTTATGGAACTATCATTATTGATAAACAAAATCATTTATATAACTTTAAACTTGGTTCTGATTTCGTTCCTTACATAGCCGTAGATCGTTGTTTGAATGAAGCTTATCAATCAACCAAGGGATTTATCGGTTTGCCTATTGATTTTAGTTGGACTAATAATCAAAAGAATACACTTAATGAAGAAGTTGTAAATTCCAACTACCACAGAATACTTGAATCTAGTTCTGGAATATGGCCTTTATCCATATTTTCACCAGTACCTTCTTATGAATATACAGGTGAAAATCCAACTTGGGGTATCTCGAATGATAGTGATCTTCAATATTGTTTCAATATTGTAGAACAACTAGGTTTCAATATTTACATTAGGAATAATTCGATTACGGATTTTCCAACTTATTATATCATAATTCCTGGAATGAACCAAGTTCTATTTTCAAGAAAAGCTTACGAAGAAAAATTTCGATATGGAATATTGGGATATATGAAATCTTATCCTAGATTAGTAAATATGTCCACTTCTGAAGTAAAAGAATTAGCACAAGGTATTGAGTCCCGACTCCAAGGTGGTTACACAATTGATATCACCCATGATTATTTTCTTTTTAATACCCACGAAGGTATTCTTAATTTGGATATTAATATCTTTCTCTGTATGTTGTTCTATTTTGCAGAGGATTATATTAATGCAAAAAAATATCTTAATATATATATTAAGCGCAAATCAATAAAGAATCAATATTTGTCTGCTTTTTCCGATTTTATCCAGTTCGCTAATATAGATAAGTTACCTCTTGTTGAGGTTGAATTTATTATGAGTCAGATTCATGGGAAAAAGCTGGCCGCTGAAGTTATATCAGATTTATCAGTTCCTCAAAAGATATTTCAACATTACGATTTTCCAACTTGCTTTAATTGTGAAAATTGTAGAATAGAGAAAAATTGCCGATACTTTGAAATACTAAGAATAGAAAAAAAAGTCAATGAAATGTCTGTTAAGAATAAAATTTCTTATAAACAAATCTTGAAATTATAAATACTTAAATAGGCGGTGCCCGAAAGGCCTCAAAAGAGTAGGGATAATTTAATAATTCATTTTTATTATGAACACACTTAATGAAAGCACTAAATCATTGAATACAATGACAGAAGTGCAAGAAGAACAAATTCAAGGCGGTTTGAAGTCAGCTCTTCAAGAAGAAGTTTATGGCGTTGTGGCCTCTGTTGCTACAGAGACAGACAATGAAAGTCTTTCACCTTGGACAATCACCTTCTAAAAGTTGATTGAAGATTAATTGAAGATTGCTCAAAATCTAATTTTGAGCAATCTTCTCCTAAAAGGAGTTTAGCTAATTTGAATACAGTCTTTGGTTATATAGTATTTTATGAGATTTCCTATTCGTAAACAATATGATGCAATGGATTGCGGACCGACATGCTTGCAGATGATTGCGGAATATTACGGACAATATTATTCATTACAGACTTTAAGGGAAAAATCTTATTTAACGCGTAATGGTTCTTCTCTTAAAGGCATTAGCAGTGCTGCAAAATCAATAGGTTTCAAGACTGAGTCTGTATGGATGAATTGGGAGCAATTGATACAAAATATCCATTTACCTTGCATTATCCATTGGGACAATAATCATTTCATAGTAGTTTATTATATAAAAAGTGAAAATAAAATTATAGTTGCAGACCCAGCTTTGGGAAAACTCACTTATAACAAGGAAGATTTTTTAAAGCATTGGATTACTGATAAGAAAAATAATGTTGGCATAGTCTTTCAATTAAAGCCAACATCAAAGTTTTATGAAAATAAACCCGATACTCGAAAGGATTTTCCCTTCAAACGTCTTTTTAAGTATATAAAGCCGCATAAGAAATATTTAAGTTTCCTAATAACTGCTTTAACTATAGGGTGTTTTTTTAATTTATCTCTCCCTTTTCTTACCCAAGCAATTGTCGATATTGGTATTACTACACAAAAAAATGGTATTATATTGATTATTTGTATTGCCCAATTGATGTTAATTGCAGGACAATTAGGCAATGAATTATTCCAAAGCTGGCTAATGCTACACATGACGCAGCGAATTAGTATTACATTTATTTCTGATTTTCTTAATAAATTAATGAGATTACCCATTGCGTTCTTTGACACAAAACTCACTGGAGATATTATGCAAAGGATAAGCGACAATAATAAGATACAGAAATTTTTAACAAGTACATTGATTAGCAGTGTGTTTTCATTAATAACATTTACTGTTTTCTCTATTATTATCGGACGATATAGCTTAAAGATTTTTCTTTTTTTTCTTATTGGAAGTAGCATTTATGTTATGTGGGTTCTAAGTTTTATAAAAAAGTGCAGAGTCTTAAACTTTAGAGAATTTAGAGAGGCTTCATCTAATCAAAGTAATTTAGTACAATTGGTAGCCTCAATGCAAGAAATAAAGTTAAACAATTGTGAAAGGGGGAAGCGATGGGAATGGGAAAATATTCAGTTTAAGCTTTATCAGATCAATATAAAATCTTTGGCAATTGCTCAACTTCAAGGAGCTGGTGGAGCCTTTATCAACCAAATAAAAAATGTCATTATCTCATATCTGGCAGCAACATCTGTAGTAAAAGGGGAAATGACTCTTGGAATGATGATTGCCATACAATATGTTCTTGGACAGTTGAATACTCCATTGAATCAATTTTTAAATTTCATAAAAGAATCGCAAGAAGCTAAGATTAGTTTAGAACGTATCAATGAGATATATGATAAACCAGATGAAGAACCTGTAGGGGTTAGTAAAATTACCAATATACCCAGTTGTTCTAATATCATATTCCAAAATGTAACTTTCTGTTATGGAAATCCTGAGTCAGAAAAGACTCTTAAAAATATTAATCTTATTATTGAGGCTGGCAAAGTAACTGCCATAGTAGGAGCAAGTGGAAGTGGAAAAACAACTTTACTTAAATTGCTATTGGGATTTTACCCTCCCACTTCTGGTATCGTTTGTATTGGAGAGAAATCTTTAACAGATTATAGCGCGAAATATTGGAGAAGATGTTGTGGAGTGGTAATGCAGGAAGGATTCATATTTTCAGATTCAATTGCAAAAAACATAGGCATTATTGATGAAGAGCTTGATTATGACAGACTACACTATGCAGCACGGTTGGCCAATATTGATTCTTTCATTAACTCACTCCCACTAGGATACGAAACAAAAATTGGGAGCGAAGGCTGTGGATTAAGCAATGGCCAAAAGCAGCGAATATTGATAGCAAGAGCTATATATAAAAATCCCAATTATATTTTTTTAGATGAAGCAACTAATTCATTAGATACCACAAATGAAACCATTATCATGGAGAATTTGCAGAGATTTTACTCGGGAAGGACAGTTGTGATAGTTGCCCATCGATTAAGTACAGTTAGAAATGCTGATAAAATAATCGTTCTTCATCATGGAGAAATAGTAGAAGTGGGTACTCATGAAACATTAATATCACATCAAGGAATTTATTATCAATTGATTGAAAATCAATTAGAACTCAATAAGAATGTATAATTATGAATGAACAAAATCCAAAATTAGGAAAAATAATGAACGAAGCTCCTAGTGGGTTGATTATTAGTGGGATAATATGGTTTATTATGTGTATCTCAATAATTGCAGGTATGTATTTAATAAAGTATCCACACTTTACTTACATATCAGTTATATATAATGGGAATCAGAATAATGAACATAAAAATAAATTTCTTTTTATAATAGAAAACACTGATATTGAGATGTTACAATCTCATATTAAGGGAAGCCACATTTCATTGAAAATAAATGGAAGACTACTATTAGGAGTTATAACAAATATATTTGCGCAGGAAAAAAATGAATTTATTGAGATAAGTATTACTGATGTAGATATGCAGAAAATACCTGTAGGAAGCAAAGGACAGATGGCAATCATGATGTCTAAAAAACGAATGTTTGAATTGATTCCTTTTCTAAAAAGAGCTAGTAAATAACAATATACACTATAAAAATGGAAAATATATTTAACATAGAAGAATACTGCAAGGATACTAAAAGTACTCTTAGCATGCAAGATGTGGAAATTAATGATTATAATAAAGACTATGTGATTTTAGTAGCTAAAGAAACTGGAGCTTGGGCTACTATCAATAAGTCATATATCTATCTTGTTGAAGAACTATTAGAAAAAGAAATTACCTTGAATAAATTTAAAGAAACATTTCCTGAACATATTCAACTGCTAAATTTGCTTTTCAATTCAGGGGTTTTAAAAGTTAATCATACATCATCATTCCATGATAAGTTGAAAAGGCGACAATGTAAAATATCCAGTTCCAAAGTTTGCCAAGTTGTACTTAGGTATACAAAGAGTTGCAATTTATCATGCTCTTATTGTTATGCTCATACAGATTTAAAATCTCCTACATCAATGAGTAATGAAACTGTTTTATACATATTGCGCAAATTGAGTAAATCTTATCCAGAAAAGGTTCTTAATTTATCATTTCACGGTGGGGAACCATTGTTGAACTATAGTAAACTTGTTCCTTTGGTAAAGGAAATAAGAAAAATTTCTCAAAATATTAAATTCTACATACAAACTAATGGAACTTTAGTAACAAAAGAGATTGCAGGTTTTCTAAAAGCAGAAAATTTTAATGTTGGAATAAGCATAGACGGTTTTGATACCGCTTCTAATTCACATCGATGCCAACTCAACGGGAGTAGTTCATTAAAACAATCGCTTATTGGGCTGGATTATTTGTTGGCTGCTGGAATTTCCCCCGGAATGTTTACGGTAGTTACTGCCGCCAATCAATATAAGCTATTAGACCATTTTGATTTTTACGTAGGCAAAGGTATAAAGAAATTCAATTTTAGCCCTATACTTTATTCAGGGAAAGCAGTTGATAAAAATTATGATGTGAACATAGATCATTTGATTGAAACAAATCTCAAATTAATGGAGAAAATAAATTTGATAAATAATGAATGCAATAACATTGAAGACTATATCTCCGAAGTGAATATCAGTAATCTACTAAATAATTTGTCATCTTTGAATATCTATAATTTGTGCACATTGTCTCCTTGCGGAGCCGGTCATACAATGCTGGGCTTTGATATTGACGGTTCATTCTATTCCTGCGATTATTTTATCGGTAATTTAGAATTTAAAATTGGCAATATTTATGAAGTAGATGACATAAAAAATAGTATTTTCAAAAACACATCAGTTCAAAATTTATTAAAGAGAAATATTGATAGTATTAAAGAGTGTAGGATGTGTACATGGAAAAACATATGTACATATCATTGTGCTTCAGATTCCTATTTTAATCACAAAACACTATACAAGCCACATAGTATGTGCGAATATGTAAAAAAAATTATTCCTCGAATAATAGACTTATTATATAGAAAAAAAATATCTATAAATAACATTCCGCTCTGTTGACAAGGAAGGTTGAAATATTTTTCTATGACTCTATTAAAAAATGAATTGATATGAAATTTATAATAAGTGCCATACTTTCCTTGTGTATTAATAATGTATATGCACAGGAAATAACCGGAATAATTACAGATAGGGATAATAATCCGATTGAATTTGCAACAATTGTTTTACAGACAACTGATTCTGTATTTTTGAATTCTACCTATACCGATTCCGTAGGGAGATTCAGTATAAAAACAGATATACTTCCAGTAATTATAACCGTTCAACATCTGATGTACGAAACGTATCAAAAAAAATGTGACACAAAGGCTATTGGCTTTATCCAGATGGATGAGAAAAGCCAAATGTTGTCTGAAGTGTCTATAACAGGTGAATATCCGCTGGTGAGAGTCATTGACGGAAAAATGACTTATAATATGTCGCAGCTTTTAACAGACAAAATGGCAACTAGCATCTATGATGCCATTTTGAAACTTCCTGGAATTCAGATACAAAAGGGTACTTTTCAACTGATAGGGGCAAATAACGTGACTATCCTAATCAATGGAAAGAAAACCAATATGGATGAAAACCAATTGAATAATCTGCTAAAAAATATGCCGAAAGAGCGTATTCGGGAAGCAGAAGTAATGTATAGTGCTCCTCCCCAGTATCATGTACGTGGAGCCGTAATTAACCTTGTACTTGACAATGAGATTTACGGCACCCAGCAATTGCAAGGACAAATAAATACGTTGTATGACCAAGGGTATTATGAGAATTTTCAAGGAGGTGTCACAATCCTATATAACACTCCTAAAACCTTGACAGATTTCCTCTATTCGTTCGGTTACAACCAGGTTCGCACAGGACAGGAAATTATATCTCAACATATGTTCAATGATCAGGTGGCTGATATAATTCAATCCGATCGAGGCTACTCCGTCAAACCTATCCATACCATTCGTTTGGGGAATGATTGGCTAATCAACGACAAGGACAAAATCACCCTAGCATACACTGCAGAAATTCAGCCGTGGATGCGGTCTTTCAATTCTTCTAATGGAACCTACTCAGACTCGGAAAATAAAAAGAATACGGATAAGCCTGTGCAAATGCACAATATTGCATTGAACTACACCTCTGGATTTGGGTTTAGCACGGGCATTGACTTTACTTCCTATAAAAACCATACGACACAGCATTACCGGGAAAGGATGGAAGGCAAGGAAGATTCCTTTGATGCCCGCTCGAAGCAAGATATTCGCCGTCTTACATTCTACGCAGATCAAAGCCATTCATTGGGAAAAGGCTGGACATTGAATTATGGTACTAAATTTAGTTTCGCCTCAGACAAGAGTTCTCAAATCTATCATTCCTCTGTCAGCCATAATTGGTCAGACTATGACAGTGACAGCCAATTGAATGAGTATACTTATGATTTATACGCAGGTTTCTCCAAGCGTTTTACCAACAATCTCTCCCTAAATGCTTCCTTGACCGGAGAGTATTATAAGCATAAGGAAATTGACTACCGAAGCCTATTCCCTATGATGGAAATTACTTACACAGCCAATCCTGTCTCTGTTTTTCAACTGTCAGTTTCTTCTGATAAGGCTTATCCCAGTTATTGGGAAATGCAAAATACAACATCTTACCTCAATGGATATACGGAAATACAGGGAAATACGGATTTAAGACCTGCAAAAAACTACTCATTTCAGTTAAACTACATTTGGAAGAGTAAATATATTTTTTCATTATTCATGAATTATACGGATGATTTTTTCTGCCAGATACCTTATCAGTCCTCTGACAGATTGATGCTGATTTATAAGACCTTGAACTTTGATTATTCAGCGAAGTTAGGGTTTAACATGATGATTCCATTTGGGATAGGCAGGATATTTGAATCCAGATTTATCCTAAATGGATATTACGACAAAATGAAAAGCGACCATTATCATGACCTAAGCTTCACGAAAGACAATCTAGCGATTTATACCAATCTTGATAATACATTTACCATATCATCGAAACCCAATATCAAGGCGGAATTATCCGGTTCCTATATTTCACGTAACATTCAGGGGCCTATGACTATCAATGCCATGTATCGCATTGATACAGGTATAAAATGGACATTTAATCGTAACAAAGCGGAATTATCTCTGAAAGTCAATGATATATTCAATTCATGGGCTCCGAAAGAACTTAACCTTCAATATCTAACACAGAATCTACGGATGGAAGAAGTTGTGGATTCAAGAAGGATTTCTTTGTCTTTTACGTACAGATTTGGCGATTTCAAACCAAAAGCACGTAAAGAAGTAGATCGATCACGATTTGGCAAATAAGTATAAAAAATTAGATGTCACTAAAGTAAATAACAGAAGCTATTAGATTACTCGAATAAGCATTTTATATAATAACACCAAATATCATATTAGTTATGCAAATAGTAAGAATGATAATATGTCTGCTTATGATAAATGGCACTTTTGTATTGAAGCCTATTTACGCCCAAGAACATTGGGGTAAAGAGGACTCTATAAAACTATCTAAAATGCTAAATGGAGAAATGCCAATACACATAAATGAAAAATTCAAACTAGAATTTGAAAAATCGCTTTTAGGACATCCTCAAATAGAAGATAATGATGAGTGGAAAAAATATCTAAATTTTAAACAATCACTGACAGAGCCTCGGTTATCTCCAATTGACGATGATATATTGACTAATCAATTTTTACAAACTTACAATAAAAGAATGAATGATAATTTGTTTTTCATAAATAATCAGATTATAAATATTTCCCAATATTCCAATATGTCAATACCACTTACGAAGAGAATTCATTTCAATGTTTATGGAATCAAAGAATTAAGTGAAAAAAAAGTACTGCCTCATCCTATCTCCTTTTTTCCTTACGAGTTTGGAGCAGGTTTTTCATATGATATTAATCACCACTTAAAATTAGGCACGCAAAGTAATTATCAATATAATTCTATTCACAAAAAGTGGGAGTGGTTTATGGGACTTGGAATAACTGTGGTCTTTTGATAACTTCAGAGAATTCTATTTTTAAGGTATTATTGTACTATAGAAAATTTGAGCCATAGCAAGACTTCATGCGCAACAAGAAATATAAGAAATATATTTTGAATATTTTAACTTACAGTCTATACTGTTTATTAATCTTTTTTCTATTTTTGCACTTAAAATAAACAAAATATGAAAAATAAAATCACCGTACTGAGAAACTTACTATTTGATAATTGGTTTCTATTTGTAATAAATACATTGATATACATATATTCATTGTATTTAGAATTGAAATATATATTCGTAGATGACTTCTATCGATTATCAGTATATAAAAGATATGGGAATGAAGAAGAGTTTCTCAAATTTCTTTCATCAGAAAGGTCTTTAGATTTTCTAAATTATTTATGGATGCCAATACACGTTATTGGAATTGCTTCGTTTACAACAATATGCATATTCTTGGGCTTTAATATTATGGGAATTAGATTAGCCTTTAATAAGGCTTTTAAATATTCCTTGCAGGCATCAATAGTATTTTCGTTCAACTATTTGTTATTGACTCTATTGAAAATATTTGGAATCATAACTTATAATTACAACACTGTTGATGATGTGTATTTTATTCAATCATTGGGTCGCTTGTTCATTCGCTTTAATTGGCCAGATTGGACTTATGACATTTTAGGCAGAATTAGTATTGTAGAATTTCTTTTTTATTTTGTACTATCAATAATCATAGCAAAATCAATAAAAATCAACTTTAAAACAAGTTTATGTAAGACCGGAATATCATACGGTATTGGTTTGTGTTTTCTTGGAATAATAACAACCTTTATTGGTTTTATTATATAACAATTATTATTAACTTATTAAATTAATTTTTTATGAAAAAAGTAAGCAACAAAGTTTTGTCTCGCGCATTTGGGGGCAAAATGTTTGGATCAAAAACAGAATGCGAACGTTGGGAAGGTGGTTGTAGATGCCGTCAAGTCTATTACACATTTTGGGTGAAATCTTATGGAGCCTGGAACCCTGCAGCCGATTGGCAGTGTAACTAACCAATAGGTAAATAAGAGATATATCTTCATTGGCTGCTTTTTTATTTGATTTTTAAGAATTTAAAAATAGTAAAGTCAATTTATGGTATATCTCTTTTATTTTTACAAATCATGAATAGAAAAAGATATTGTATTGCAACAGTAATATGTATAGTGGCATCCATCATATCACTCTTTACAATTTCAATAAGAAAACATAATTACAATGCTTCTTATTCATTTGACGTGAATTCTATCCATATGGATATAGAAAACCGGAATGTTCAATTATCTATGCGGACCACTAAAAGTATCATGTGTATATTTTTTAACACAGAATGCGATTTCTGTAGCAAAGAAATTCTTTATATAAAAGATAACTTAGATATATTTTCACGTAAATACAACCTTGTTCTAATATCATTTGAAGATAGGCATAAGTTAATAAATTATAAAAATAAAATTATATCTAAAGATAAAACCTCTTCATTGATATTTGTATCCGACAGTAACTTTGAATTTATTGAAAAGTACAATGTATCTGTATTTCCGACCATTTTAGTTTTCTCTAAAAATGGAATAGAGGAAAGTAGATGTACTGGTATAAATATTGATTTTTTAAAACAACTAAAAAGCAACATACAATGATATTAAATATCGATCAAGCGAAGAAAGTATTTACGCAACAAAAATCAATTAATTTATGCGGGGTAGCTTGTCTTATTTCTGTATGTAAATATTTTAATATTAATGTCAATGAAGCGGAAATATTAGAAAATAGTGGAACAGTACATACAGGCACAACCCTTTTGGGCATAAAAGAGTCAGCAGAAAAACTCAATTTAACAGCAGATGGTTATAGATGCAGTATTGATGAATTAAAAAATTGCGACACAATTTCGATATTACATACGGTTAACAAAGATGGTTTTACCCATTTTGTAACCTGCTTTGGATATAATAATATAACTAATCAATTTTTAATTGGCGATCCGGCAAGTGGATTATTTCATTGCGACGAATATTATTTAGACTCAATATGGAAGTCAAAACTTTTATTGTTATTTGATAGTAAAAAAAGCACATCTAAGAATGACAGAGACAAAAAAAACAACAATTATCAATATATTTTTGATATTATAAATCGAGATATACCACTCCTACTGGTTACATTAATCTTAAGTATATTTGCATCAATCCTTAGCTTAATTCCAGCTATCTTTATTCAAAAATTGGCAGACGATATTATTCCACAAAAAAATATGATGCTCATTTTTTATGGTATCATGCTTTATGCTTTAATACTCGTAATTATAGCCATAATATCATATATAAATGAAAGAGTTATTATTAAGCAAAACCTATTATTTAATGTAAGGATATTGCGAAATCTTTTATTCAGGGTATTTCATTTACCCATAACTTTTCACAAGTCATTAAATACTGGAGAAATAATATCAAGATTGAGTGATACTGAGCGAATTCAGAATTCAATAGTCTTGCTTATAAATTCAGTTTTTATGCAAATAGTCATTTTGCTTGTATCTATATCCATCTTATTCTATTATGAACCCAACATAGGGGTAATTGCACTATTAAGCATACCTTCTCTTATTTGGTTGTCATATTATTATAGTTCTAAAATAGGGAAGAAGCAAAAGCAAACAATGGCAAAATATGCCAAATTTGAAGCATATTCAATAGATATACTTTCCGGATATTTTGCGATAAAAAGCAATGTGAAAGAAAAGTTGTTTCATAAAAGGCTACTTGAATCATACAAGTCTGCTCAACTAAAAAAAACGGATCTCCAAATACTTAATTCTCAATATAATTTATACACTAACTTAATTGTATGTGCATTTTCAATTGCCGTTGTTTTGCTAAGTTCGTACCTTGTGGTTATCGGCAAAATTGAAATTGGAGTTTTATTTGCAATTATTACTATTTTGGCTCAAATTCTTCAAGCATCCATAAAAATAGTTTCATATATGGTAAGTGTGCAAGAGGCAAAAGCTGCTTATAATCGTTCTCTTCTTATAATTCAACATCCTCTCGAAGACAATAGTAAACATATAGACATAACAATAACTTCCTGTAACATGCTCGCATTGGAAAATGTTACGTTTAAGTATCCGGGACGAGAAATTCTACTTGAAAAAATAAATTTAACTGTCAGGACAGGTGAACTTTTATCTATATTTGGTCGGATTGGTGCTGGAAAAACAACGATAACTCAACTGATCCAACGTTTTTATGCGCCAAGTGAGGGTATTATAACATTTAACAATGCAGATATTAACAAATTTGATTTGCATAAATGGAGAAGACAAATAAAGGTCGTTTCACAACAAACAAAATTGTTTATTGGAACAATTGCGGATAATATATCTATGTTTTCAGATTCGCTGGAAAATGTAGAGTTGTTTTGTAAGACAATGCAATTGGATTGGTTTTTCAAAATTGAAGATTTGAAATTGCATAATATGGTTGATGAAAGTGGGAACAACCTTTCGGGAGGTCAAAAGCAGTTGATTGGGATTGCAAGAGCCTTGTATCAAAGTGCTCCAATTTTAGTATTAGATGAACCAACAGCAAGTATGGATAAAGAGTGTGAGCTTGGGGTGATCCAATTACTTCTTAGGCTAAAAAAAGATATGATAATAATAATGATTACCCATAAACCAGAAATAGCAAAAATGAGTGATAAAATTTGTGTATTGGATAATAAAACAGTTGCAACTTTTGAGGAGATATGACTTCTTTAAATCTGCCTTCAACAATTCTTCTTTCTTTATTTTTTCTGTTTGATTCTTCTCAAAAGATAATCATCCGATGAAGCTCCATTACGTGAATTTGGCCAAACATTCGCAATTCTCATGAAAAAGGTGGAATAATAGGAAATTCTCTGATGCTAACATACAAAAACAAAGGCTGATTCAAAAACGGAAGTTAAGTAACTCGTTAAAATTATCTTATACAAAAAGTAGCTTTATTCTCCTCCTCCGGGGAGGAGGGGAATCGAGATAGTACAAGATAATTATGAACGCTTACTTACCTAAATAAGGAATATTGGTAAATTTACATACGTTGCTAATAATTGTTAACGAAGCAACTGACTTATTCCTATTTCTAAAAATCCAAACCACTGGAACGATGCAATGCTACAAACTACTAAATTCGTCTTTTATCATAATTGAAAGATATTAGAATTTCATGTAACATCGCACGCAGAGGCAAAGATATGATGCCGATAATCTACCAAAGAAACAACGGGTATTTTATCGAATACTTACTTTTCTCTTAAGTAATGAGGGTGATTTTACGTTTTGTTTTTTTAACTATAATAGTAAGGAGCTATCCTGTTTTTTGTATAGCCCCTTCCAAATTAACTGCTAATCGATAAACTTTTCGTATATATTCAATAAAGTTATCAGTAGAAATATAGATAAGTCTTATGAAAGTCTTACTTCTAATAATGCTGTTGTATATGAAAAACGACCACTTTCCGGTACAATCAAATATATCAATTCTCCATTATGTAACTGCCGGGTACGGCACAACTCGTCGAGCATTACATAGATACTTGCAGAGCCTATATTACCTACACGTGTTAAGTTAGTAAACCATTTTTCCGTATCTAACGAAAGCTCCTTTTCATTCAATTTATCCTCTAGCTTTTTCCAAAAAAACATAGATGATAAATGTGGTAAAAAATAGTCTACATCAGTAAAGCCAAAATTATGTTTTTTGCAACTATTACAAATGTGCTCTACTGCCTTTTCTGCCACATGTTCCGATAAAATCTTTACATCCTGTTTTATTGAAAATATGGAATGCTTTTGCCAATCCCGCGGTGATATTTGTTTCCAGGTTTGCCTTGTACCATCTTGCGATTCAAAAAGTCCTTGAGACATACAAACATCAAGTTCGTTTGCGTATGAGACGGATTCAATCCATTTAATCTCCAATGACATTTTTCCCATAGGCTTATCTGTTAACAATACACATCCAGCACCGTCAGACAACATCCATCTTAGAAAATCCTTTTCAAATGCAATATAAGGATTTTCTTGAATTTGATTAATAGTTCTATACTCCTCCTCAAACATATCCGAACGAAGTAAAGGAGAAACCAATTCTGAACCGCCGCATACAGCATTGTTTGTATGCCCAGATAAAACGGACAAAAAGGCAAACTCTAATGCTTGGATAGCTGAACAACATACTCCGGATACAGATAATAATGGTATAGGATTGCTTTCTTTTAATAATCCATGTACCATTGACGCATGAGAAGGTATTAATTGATCTGGAGTCGAAGTTCCACATGCTAATAATTCTATAGCATTCACATCAAATTCATTATCAAATAAACCATTAATGGCGTTTACCATCAACTCTGCATTAGTATGGGTTAAATTACCATCCCTCATAGCATAATGTCTTTGTTTGATTTGATTTTGCCTAAGAATTATCTTTTTTATACGCGAAGGATGTCCCCCTACGTATCCTAAAATATTCTCCATTTCATCATTATCAACTGGAGCATTGGGTAAAAAACTAGATAATCTAGAGATGTAAACTTTTCTATTCATAAAATAAATCTTTTATATTACACAGTACATTCTGTTTATTAGTGCAAATATAAAAAGATTTATATAAACAACAAATTGAAAGACTTTTTTTATTGGAAATATCTTAATTGTTCATACTACAATCATCCAAATAATACATTACATAGTATGTTTATACAAATATATAAACACCATGCGTATTATACATTTTGTTCACCAGCCAATATGTATTACGCAAGTAAGTTATAATGTATTATAGTCAAGCAAATAATATATTAAATTCATCAATATTATGGTTTCATAAGATTATACAAATGTCTAAATTGTTCTGATAAGTGATTTAAGTCACAACCGTTTGAGTTAGCCATACTGGTATAAGAATATCCGTAATAAATATTAAAAAAGAATTGTGCCCAAAGTTCTTCGTCAATTTCTTTTTTTATTTCGCCCCTATTTTTTGCAAAACAAAGCAGGTCACGCCAATATTGCAGTTCTCTTTCACGACGTTGTGTCATTTTCTGAAGCATGTCTTCTAAGAAAAACATAGCATTGGTTGTCATACAAATATATGCACGGTTTGCATTTGCAATTCCAATATTAGTCAAAAAAGCCTGCTGTTTTTTCTTTGCATCAATAAAAAACTCAATATTTTCCCACAGATTTTTCTCTTGATTGATGACAGGAAGTTTATTATCTTTATCAAGGATGAATTGATTAACTATTTCTGTAAATATCTGGTCTTTTGTTTTAAAATGATACAATATAGCCCCTCTACTTAAATTTGTTGCTTTTTCAATGTCAGAAAAAGTAATATCACTTAAAGATTTTGAGACAAATAATTTAAAACTTTCCAGTAGGATTTTTTGCTTGCTTGCACTATTAGGATCTTTGTATCTCATATATATTCTATTTATTAATTTGCGAATTTAACTAAAAAAATGCAATAGGCGTAATTATATTCTCTTTTTTCACATATTTAAATTGATGTAATCCAATAAAACACATTTAAGGTCTTATTATTCCTATCTCGTTAAAATCATCAATAAAAATATCCTCTTTTTCATAACAAGCTTCATAACATTTTGCTAAAAAAACATTCTTCCAGATTTCCCCCCAAAAACAGGCATTGTCATTTGTTCCTTTCAACTCTGAATCCAAATGCGCTACCCTAATCCAATACTCTTTTTCCATTCTCATTAAGTTTTTCATATCTTCTTTAAAAGTTGGAATATATAAGTTGGCTTGTTCCGCCAAATGAAAGAATGCAGCACATGGGTGAATTGATATAGATTCTTGCTTAAACCAATCTCGCATTGTATTTAAGCGTTGATGTTTTCTATCCCAATACTCTTTTAATGAATATATACGGTCTGGAGAAATCGGATATAAAATATTCAAAGAAGAAAAGAAAAATCGCTCTATCACCTCTTCAAAAATAGCACTCTTATCTTTAAAATGATAAAAGATAGCTCCTCTTTGTAACTTAGTGACCCGTTCCAATTCCAGAACAGTCACTTTCTCTACATTCTTCTGAAGGAATAATTTGAAAGCCTCCTTCAAAATAAGCTCTCTTGAATTTTCTACAGGTTTATTGAACCAATCTATTTCTGCCATAGGTAAATAGTTTATTAAATTTCTTTAAGTAAACTCTTTACCATATCTAATATATTGAAAGGCACAGAGTCCACTCATTTTGCAAAGAGAGGCACTGGTATACCCGAAAGACAAAACGAGCGACCTGTGCCGTATTTAAGCAAATACGACACACCCGCTTCGTATATCCTTGTCTTTCTTGAAAATTACCAGTTCTCTCTTTACAAGTTCACACGAATACGAATCGAATGAGACACACCCATTCTACATAAGAATGGTGATATTACACACCAACTTATGGCAAAGATACACAAAATATTATAATGTGTGAAAGTTGATTAAGGAAATAACGAATTTTAATTCAAGATGGTTGGAAGTAGTATATTGTTTCCAAGAGGTTATAAAAAAAGTTCCGCCCTGGTACGCTGTTCTACGGGAAGCGTGGCGGATTCTAGCATTGCAAATGCTACAACTTTCTTTTGAAATGTCCAAGAGCTTCGGACAAAGAAATTCATTTTTAACTATTTTACAGCCTGTTCTTATCTCCATGCGAGCGGTTCCATGTATCGTAATCGGAATACGTAGGGGTATCATCCCAAAAGGATGATTTCTTTCTTCTTTTGCGATGTTTGGGCTTTTTATCGTAGTCATCCCCACCAGAGAAAATGCTTTTGAGTATTACATAGCCTACCAAGAGTATAATCAGAGTGTCCATACATTTTAGTATTTAAGTGGTTGATTAGAATGTAAAGGTAACAAACAAAGTCCATACTGACAAATGATTAGCGTGTATTTTGCAAGAAAAAGATAAAAAAAAATATAGCTTTCAGTTTATTGTCTCAAATAGAGAAAGAATACGGGGATATTGCCATTGAACTGTAGATTGTGTAAGATTAACGAGCATTTTTTAGATATTGTTTTTAGAAATGATTATTTTTGCCATAAGAAATCAAAGGAAACCATATATAAATAGTATGAAACAGATACGACTGGAACATTTTAGATGCTACACGGATTTGAGCATTGACTTCAAATCCGGAATAAATTTGCTTATCGGTGATAATGCAAGTGGAAAAACAACCGTTTTAAAAGCTTGCCAGTATGTATTGAGTTCCTTTTTTGCAGGATACAGTGATGAAAATACGCGTTGGACCAGTCCGGGAGATGACGATTTTACCGTACAGATAATCAATGGAAACATCCAACCGGAACAGCCGGTGAAGATTTACTTTGTTCCTGATTCCAATCAATATGCGGCAACTGCAATGGCAGACGGGGATTTCATTCCCGGACAGAAAGAAGAAGAATATATCATCCAGAAAAACAGCAAAAAGAACAACCGTGCCTTAATCGGTGGTATCGAGAATTACCGCAATTACGCCAAAACAATAATAAGTAGCAATGAAGCATTGCCTGTGTGGTGCAGCTTCTCAACAGAAGATATCCATGCCAACCGGAATATCAATGCGAGCAAATTCAAGGAATATGCACAGAAAACCTCCTTTGGTTACTATGAGTGTCTGAATGGAGACGGCTTCTTCCGCTATTGGTTGAAACGACTGCTGATATTGCAAGAAGGACAAAAGAACCTGCACGAAATAGAGACGGTACGAACAGCCATTGCCAATGCTTTGGGAACCAATAACAAGGGATGCGGTATCATTCAGGATATGCACATCCGGCACAATCAGGGGAAAGTATATTATGTATTCTCCGATGGACGCGAAGTAGATGCCGACCACTTGTCAGACGGCTACAGACGTCTGGTGAATATCGTTACGGATATCGCCTTTCGCTGCGCCTTGCTCAACGGCCGTCTATACGGTGCCGAATCTGCATTACTGACAAAAGGCACAGTATTGATTGATGAGATAGATATGCACTTGCATCCTACTCTTCAGGCAAGGGTGTTGCAAGGATTGCATAATGCTTTTCCTATGATTCAGTTCATAGTGACAACTCATGCTCCAATGGTAATGACCAGTATTGAAAATAATGCTGATAATATTGTTTATCAATTGAACTATGAGAATGAGAACTATCATATCCAGGAAAGACAGACATACGGCATGGATGCATCCACAATAACCGATGTGATATTGAATCAAACTCCAAGAGCACAAGAGGTAGACAACCTGTTGGGCAAACTGTTCGATTTAATAGATTCCGGTTCGGAAGAAGCCCGTACGTTCTTACGAGAGATGCAAGCACGTTTTGGAGACAAGTTGCCAGAGCTGGCCGAAGCCGAGGCTATGTTGGATTTTTCTATTGTAGAGGACGATGAGGAAAATTGATAAGAATGCGGAACCTAAGGAATGGACTGCTTATCGCCAGACTCCTGGAGCGGTTTACCAATCTAAACCCGAATTACGTTCTTCCCTATTAAAAGAACAAGGTTATATATGCGCATATTGCATGCGGCGGATTCCTGCCAAGGACGCTAATAGTAATGAAACAACCCGAATCGACCATATACTTTGCAGGGAGAAGCATGAGGACCGCAAACTTGATTACCGAAACATGGTGATTTGCTGTCCCGGTGCAATCGACTGCAAATTCCACTGTGACAAATCAAAAGGGAACAATGATGTTTCTTTCAACTTGTTTGACCAATCTTTCATTGACACACTATCATATAGCACTAAGGACGGGACAATAAAGTGTGGAATAGAACAGTATGATACAGAAATAAATGAAATTCTCAATCTAAACCATTCTTTGTTGAAGAACAACCGCAAGTCCACTTTGAAAGGGGTGATTCAGCAACTGCAAAAAAAAAGGCATTGGAAAGCGACCCAAATAAGGAACCTATTAAACCACTGGAATACGAAAGACCGTGACGGCAAGTATAAACCCTACAATGGAATTGTCGTCTGGTATTTGAAGAAAAAACTTGGCCAAGTCCCTGTATAAGACAGGGACGAATTGTCTTCGTTAGGATTTAACTGATAGATAATATAATTGCTTCACTTAAGAGCTGCTTCCCCCAAAAGTACAATATAAAAAAATCACTCCAAAACACCCAATTGTGTTACCGCTTCATTCTTCGTTTCACGGATGAACTGCAAAAGAATATCCGGGTCGACACAATGATTCTTATATTTGCAGGTAAGATGCAAATGAGGGCCGGTACTGCGTCCCGTGTTGCCGGTAATGGCAATCACCTCGCCGGGCATGACGGAAGTCCCTTGCCGAACCAATACTTGGGAAAGGTGGCAATAGCTGACGGTGTAACCGCCGTGACGGAGGGTGACGAACTTGCCCGAACGTTTGTCCTGCCCCACCCTGCCCACCACGCCTGACAGCATGGCGTAGGCTTCTTCGCCTTTGGCACGCAGATCGATTCCGTTGTGCCGGCTGCGCTTCTTGCTGAAAGGGTCGGTACGGTAACCGTAAGGCGAAGTGACAGTAATGCGCTTCAACGGATAGGACACGCTCATGTATCGCCGTACCCACTCGCTATGCTCATGGGCTGTGGATTTCCCTGCCGTAGAAACAGATTCCTTGTCTTGACAGAAGACCTTTTCCGCTTGGGGAAGGCCTTTTTTTGTGTCTATGCGACAGACCGACTGCCGCCTAGCTACGGTGTGGAACTGCGCTTTAGCGGACAGACACACCGAAAGCATGGATAATAGAAGAATCGCTTTCATACGGACAAAGGTAGGGAGAGAACTTCGACTACTTTATATATAAAGGAGGAAAAGCACTGAACTTTAACCTTGTATAAGCCATCATACCCGGTAATCATACTCGCAACCAACACACGCTAGAATGGGTTGAATTTTCCGTTTGGAGTATGATTGACAGTCTGATTTTGCCGTGTTTACATAAATAACTTCAAAAACGGAACGATTTATCGTTTCCACCCGGTGCAGGCGCAGACGATGAATTTATTTTGCCCCCCAAAAGTGAACTTATACCCAAAGGATTATGAACTATCAACACAAATTCAAAGAGGAAGAAATACCTTACAGCATCCTCGAAAAATTCGGACTGACCCGTGAAATGATTGGCGACTTGCCGCAATCGGTGTTGCAACAGGTGTGTGACGGCTACCGTTCGCCAGTGCTGCCTATTCATATCACGGATGAAGGAGGGAATATCATACAAGGACGCACACGCTTCGCATTGGTCAGAACCGAAACAAGGGAAGCGGACATCTTGTTTTACCCGGTGCTTGCCCAAAGCCGATTGGAACAGTTCGGCGAGGCAAACCGCCAAAAACTGGAAGCCGGGAAAGCGGTGATAGACACCCTGACCGATGCGGACGGCAGACAGGTGACAGCCTTCCACCAGATAGACGAAGACACAAGACAGATTCTTTCCGTGCCGACACCCGTCATCGGCCGCAACCTGCAATACTACTGCGATTATTTTGAACTGAGCAACGCCGAACTGAACTGCCTGCAGAACGGTGAGCCTTTGACACTGGTTGATGAAGGCAATATGCTGACACTCGGCATTGACTTGCATGACCCTACCGGCATCCGCATCGGTATCGGGGATGAACGCCAATGGCGTGAACAGAGCAAGAAGGGGCTGAAAAAATACAACTTCGGATGCTTCGGCTGTTGGATGATGGACGAACAGGGCAATCTGAACTATGTGGAGGAAAAGGAGTACAGCGAAGAAATGTGGGAGGAAATGAAGAAGAACGGGACGAACAAATTAAGAATGAAGAATTAACTCAATTATGAATTTGGGATTATGAATGATGAATTAGAGAGGTTTTATCCGGAAGAAACGCTTGTGGAGAAAGTGCAGAGCGGCGTGTTCGGGTGGCTGGGGTATGTGACCCACCACTCAAAGGCATGGAAGCAGGAGTATGAGCAGTATTGCCGCCTGCGTGAACTGCCGATGAATGACGGAACCGCCGAAAGATTCCTGCAAATGAAGCAAGAGGAACTGGAGGAAGCGATAGCGAACGGAGACGCTTGATTTTGAACCATTAAAATAAGAGAATACAATATGTCAATCCGAAAGAATACCAATCCCCGACCGCTGGACTTACCACCGGAAATGCAAGACCTGCTAATGCGTAACGGTATGCGTGGATACCTGTCAGGAAGCAGCGAGGGGTTTGCCTTGATTGTGCAGGGGCATGATTCGCCCTTGCTGACCTATCCTATCAGCGAAAAGCAACTGCGTGCGCTGACCGACTGGGGCACGAACTCTGCCAACAAACGGTGTTACAATACCTTTGCGAGCATCGTGGCCGCCGACTTCGACCTGCCGAAAGACTTCGTACACGCCCGGAACGCCAACGGACGGGTTGCCATGGGGCTGCACGGCTACCGTATCGGCACCGGGGAATACGGACGTGTGGGAATGCCCATGCGTCCTTTTCATCCGATCTGCCACGGCTTTCTCGGCTGGACACCCCGGCAACAAGGGGGCTTCCACCTGCGGCGCATCGGCGGAAACCTCTACTATCCCGGTACGCCTATCGTGCCGAACCGTCCGGACGGACGCATGAAGCCGGGGGAACTACAATCGGGCGGCTACGGCTTCTATTACAAAGGACACACCACCGCCCCGGTAACGAAGAAGGATGTGCTGAAGGAGTTGCAAACCGTGGTGACACCTGTAAAAACCCGACAGAGAAGCAACGAGCCAGCCAAGCCCTACAAGGAACTGGTAGCCTCGACGGTGTATTTCACCAACGAGAAATGGCAGGAGTGCTTAGCAAGCCACGGTATTATCGTGGATAGCGAAACACAAACGCTGACCGTGCAGTCGGCCACGGTGGAGGCAGACCTGCAATATGACCTGACAGCGGAGGAACTTGCCGCACTGACCGCCAACACATTGGAAGAAGCCACGGTAGAGAAACGGCTGGAAATCATCAACGGGGTAATCCAAGATGATTATGACGGCAAAGTAACATTGGAAACGCTGAATGGCAGGGATACAGTGAACTTGCCCTTACATCCGGAAGTGCTGGAGGACTTGAACCGGCAACACTCAATCGGACTGCAACAGGCGAAAGCGGAACAAGGACTAAGAGAAGATTTGCCGAGGGAGGGCGTGATGATGAACGGCAATGACCTTGCAGCAATCCGTCCCGATAAAGGTTGGTACCGCGAAGGAAGGTATGGCAGAGAGGTGACAGTAGATGATATCCGTGTGGAACCGTCCGGACAAGAGGGAACATACAAGATGACCGCCATCATCGACGGCGAACGGGTGAGCCACGAGATTACACAGAAGCAATACGACAAGTTTATGGCCATTGACGACTACCACCGCATGAAACTGTTCTCCAAAGTGTTCGGCGAAGTGGATATGAAGTCGAGAGACCAGACACCGTTGGGGGCGAAAATCGGGGCTGCCCTGCTTGCCGGCGTAACCGTGGCTGCAGAGCTGGGACATGACCACCACTGTCATTCAAGACCGGTGGTATTCACCGAGCATCATCACCACGGGCCTACGCCACTCCCCTATCTCAAACCCGGGGTGGATACGCCTATGGATGTGGCCGCACGTAACTTCGAGGCGGCGGCGAATGAGCATATCCGCCACGAGATGCGCCACGGAATGTAAACCTGTAAAAAGAACACAACACAAACACACCTTTATTATATATGTCGGAATTTACCTACGAAGATTTCAAGCAACGCATCAACATCCAAGAGGTGTTGCAAGATGCCGGGTACCACCTGAACCGCAAGGACGGCATCCGATATCCCTCTTACGTGCGCCTGGACAGCAACGGCCGCCGTATTCGGGGTGACAAGTTCATTGTCACCCGAAACGGTATGTGCTGCTTCCAGCCGCCTGAACAACGGAACTACAACATCATATCCTTTATCAAGGAGCATCCGCATTTCTTCGCGGAATACACGCCGGGGATGTCGAAGGACAGGCTGGTGAACCTTGTGTGCAACCGCCTGCTGAACCAACCCATAACGGAACGGAATACCCGTGTCTTGAATCCGGAGAAGCAAAACAAGCCCTTCAATACCAACGATTACGAATGGCAAGGCTTTGACTTGGGCAACTGGGAGAGCCAGAAGAAATTCTATCCTTACTTCAAGAACCGTGGGATCGACCTCGCCACCCAACGGCTGTTTGCCAACGACATCTTCCTGACCACGAAGCAACGGACGGACGGCAAGCGATATACCAACCTCTCGTTTCCTTTGACCTTACCGGGCAAGCCGGATGAGAAAGTAGGATTGGAGGAACGAAGCCGCCCGAACCAAGAGGGAAAAATGGCGTATAAGGGTATGGCTGCCGGAAGTAACGCCACGCAAGGAATATGGATAGGCAATCCGGAACACTTGGCTTTGACAGAGGTGAGAAACGTGTATTGGTTTGAGAGTGCGTTCGACGCGATGACTTTCTGCCAGTTGAACGCAGGCAAACTGAATATGGAGGATTCGGTGTTTGTCTCCACCGGAGGGGCGCCGAGCCAACAACAATTTAAGGGAATGATAGCGGAAACACCGGATGCCGTCCACCACCTTTGTTTTGACCGTGACCGTGCCGGACAGGTATTCGCTATCAATTTTGCGCTGGTTCATGCCGGAAGGGAGTTCTCCAGTTATCTGTCGAAAGCCGAGAAACTAATCGTGCAAGATTGTAGCAAGGGGTACCAACGTCATGAAATAGCACTGGAACCGTTTGACTTCAAGAAAGTGACAGCGAGTTTGGGCATATATGCCCTGAACCCCGATTTGGAAGATGCGGTTCTCAAATACATGAAAATGGGCGACGGATATTTGCAGGAGATGTATATGAATCGTAGGGATAATTATGAAATCAGCCGTACTGACGGTTCGACAAGCAAGGAGGAATTGGAGGAAATGAAAAACGAACTGCACGCTATCTCGGAAGCTCTACAGATACTATCCCAGCCCGGCACACCTGCCATGAGACGTATCATCTATGAGCCTGCGGCGGAAGGTTACAAGGACTGGAACGACCAATTGCTTGACAAACGGATGGAAACGGAAGAAAAGAAACCTGATGATTGGGAAATCAGTGGCAAGGCTACCCTGAACCGCGCCTTGTCCGATTTGCCCGAAATCAATCCCGAACATATCCGTACCAGCCTGTATGATGAAGCAGACCATGAAGCTGTACGCAAACGGATTGAGCGGGCGGAGAAAGTCGTGCAGTCTTTTGAAGTCAATGACAAAGGAATGCCGGATAAAGGCTTTCAGGAGATGTATGAGATACAGGAAGAACTTGCCCGGTTGGAAACGGATATAACCAACTCCCTTTCGGGCATGAGAGAAGAATATCAATCCAGTTTTCACCGATAATCCCCATGAAACCTATGCAGACCACCCACTACGGAACCCTTGTCATCCGACCGCACTCCATGCAATTCGTCATTGATGAACTGCCCCTGCTTCTGCTTTGCCTTGCCGGGTATGGCTGTGCCGGGATGGAGAACTTTGTCAATAGCGGTATGCTGTCAGGAGCTTCCGTACTGTGCAGCCTTTGCCTGCTGTACCGATTCATCTACCTGCGCCGTACCGAATACCTTATCAGCAGCGAACAGATAATCTACCGGCATGGCGTGTTCACACGAAGCTGTGACTACATGGAGTTGTACCGTGTGGTAGATTTCAGGGAACACCGCAGCTTCCTGCAACAACTGTCCGGGCTGAAAACGGTGAGCGTGTATTCGGGAGACCGCATGACTCCCAAACTGGATATATGCGGCGTGGAATATCGGATGGATCTTGTCGGGCATATCCGTGAACGAGTGGAAACCAATAAACGACGAAAGGGAATTTATGAAATTACAAACCGTTAGCCTCCTACTGCTTATGAGCCTTCTGTGGGTACAACGTGCCGAGGCGCAATATGTGCAAACCAATCCGATGGAGTGGATGGCACTTGCCGAGGGAAATGAGGCAATCAATGGAGAGATAGAAAACCAGACGAACGGACAACTGCGCACGGCCGCCTTGCAGAATACCATTGCCGCCGAATTCAACAAAATCCATGAATGGGAACGGAAATATAGCAGTTACCTGCAAACAGCCAGCGGGTACGCTTCCTCGCTGAAAGCCGCCACCACTCTGTATGAGGACGGCGTGCGCATCTTCATTTCATTGGGAAGGCTACGCAAGGCGGCAGGCGAAAACCCACAGGGTATCCTCGCCACGTCGTCGATGAACAACCTTTATATCGAGACCGCCACGGAGCTGGTGACAGTCTATACGCTGCTGCGGAATGCCGTAGCTGCCGGAGGACCGCAAAATATGCTGACCGGTGCGGAACGGAGTGAAACGATGTGGGCGTTGGCAGATAAGCTGGGAGCGTTCAATAAAAAGCTCAACCGCCTGTGCCTGAGCATACGTTACTATACGATGACGGACGTGTGGAACAACATCACCGCCGGGATGATTGACCGAGACAACAGCGAGATAGCGCACCTTGCCCTAGACCGGTGGAGACGGACTGCAAGGGCGGCGAGGCATTGATGCAAGAGAAGGGATTATGAAAAGGTTGCTTACATACTACACCGGGCTTATCCTGCTGCTGTTTGTGGGAACGGCAAAGATACAGGCACAGACAGACCCGACACTGGCCGGAATGATACTGGGCTACACCAACAAGGCAGAAAAGGAACTGAAAAGTCAAGAGAGGGCGATGCTGATGCAGACAACCGGACATCTCTGGATACGGGAGGAAGTGGAAGGCATGACCGACCTGCAACGGAAATTCAACGACTACCTTGATTCGTTCCGGGATATTGTGTGCTATGCCGCACAGATTTATGGCTTCTACCATGAGATAGGACGACTGTCGGACAACATGGGAGACTTGTCGAAACAACTGAGGCAATACGCTGATGGGGCTTTTGCCGTGGCACTGACACCCCGGAGAAACCAAATATATCGTGACCTGATATTGGGAAGCGTGGAAATCGTGAACGATATCCGGCAGGTGTGCATGAGCGACACGAAAATGACGGAAAAGCAGCGTATGGAGATTGTATTCGCCATACGCCCCAAGCTGAAACGGATGAACAAGAAGCTGAAGCATCTGGCACTCGCCATAAAATACACCTCGTTTGCCGATGTGTGGGCCGGGATTGACGAAGGAAGCCGGCCGAAACCGGCAAACAAGGCTGAAATCGTGCAGGCTGCCATGCGGCGGTGGAAACGGAGCGGAAACAGATAACGACTATAAAATGAATAACATAAAACATAATCGGACACGACAATGGGAAAATGGGCAACAATCTTGGGAATAGGTAAAAAGGTAGCCGGACATCCGGCAACACAAGCCACGGCACGCAATATTGGGGACGCACTCGTGCATCCCCGGCGCACGCTTATCGGCTTGGGGCACGGTGCGAAAGCGGCGGTAGTGGGCGGCGGCATGGGGTATCTCGCTTGGGAGAATCTTGTGAACGACAAGCCGGTAGTACGGGCGGCTGCGGAGGTGCTTGTGGGAGAAGAAACGGTGGACAAAGGGCTGGAACTTGCCGGGAACGCTGCGGATAAAATAGCGGACGTGGCAAACAAGACTGCCAAAAGTATGGAGGGAGTGAAACAGTCCGTGTCATCGGCCAACGAGACGTTGAACGGCGTGAGCACCTTCCTGCGGAACATGACCGGCGGCAACGGGATGGATATGCTGGGAAACTTCTTCGGCAATCTCGGCAAGGGGAACGTGTCGGGATTGGGCATCTTCGGGCTGTTGGCCTCTGCCATGCTGATATTCGGCCGCTTCGGGTGGTTGGGGAAAATCGCCGGGGCGTTGTTGGGCATGATGCTGATTGGCAATAACTCCAAAGTGGCGCAACCATTGGCATCTGTGGTGAGTGAGGAACAGGAACGGTCGGGAGGAATGCGGAGATAATGAAAAATTTAGTTCTGAAATTTATGATTCCAGACAAACACAAAAAAGACAAAAGACAATGAATATCGGATTATTGGCAGTAGACAGCCGTTACCCTAACCTTGCGCTGATGAAGATAAGCAGCTACCACAAGGCACAGGGCGATCGTGTGGAGTGGTACAATCCGCTCAACCGATACGATAAGGTGTATCTGGCGAAGGTGTTCACCTTTACTCCGGATTACGCTTACTTCCTGAATGCCGATGAAGCGGAACGAGGGGGAACCGGCTATGACATAGGAAAGGTGCTGCCACCGGAGATAGACAGGGCTGTGCCGGACTACAGCCTATATGAGATAGACAAAAGAGTGGCTTACGGCTTTCTGACAAGAGGTTGCCCGAACCGGTGCAAATGGTGTGTGGTGCCTCAGAAAGAAGGGAGAATCACGCCTTACATGGATATAGCGGAGATTGCGGTGGACGGACGAAACCGTATCACCCTCATGGATAACAATGTGTTGGCTTCAAACTATGGGCTGGAACAGATTGAAAAGATTATCCGGATGGGGTTGCGTGTGGATTTCAACCAAGGGCTTGACGCCCGGTTAGTGACGGACGAAATTGCAAGGCGGCTTGCACAGGTGAAATGGCTGAAATATATCCGCTTCGGTTGCGACACGCAAGCGCAGATAGCGGAGTGCGAGCGTGCTACTACCTTGATAGATAAATACGGCTACAAGGGGGAATACTTCTTTTACTGCATCCTGCTCGATGATTTTGAAGAATCATTTTCCCGTGTGAACCATTGGAAACGTAAAGGGAAACGCTTCTTGCCCTACTGCCAGCCATACCGGGATTTGCATAATCCCCACCAAAGCATACCTCAATGGCAGAAGGACTTGGCAGGCTGGGCCGATAAGAAATGGATATTCCTAAGCTGCGAATTCGAGGATTTCACGCCAAGAAAGGGCTTCAAGTGCGGCGCATATTTCAACTCAAAAACAGAGACGGCATGAAAGTGTTGAGTCTATTTGACGGAATGAGCTGCGGACAGATTGCCTTGAAACGGCTTGGCATCCAATCGGAAAAGTATTATGCTTCCGAAATCGACAAACACGCTATCCGGCAAACCCAACTGAATTTTCCGGACACGATACAGCTCGGTGATGTCACACAAATAGACGTGCACCAACTGGATTCGATAGACCTGCTGATAGGCGGAAGTCCCTGCCAGTCGTTTTCCTTTGCCGGTAAACGTGCCGGTATGTCCACCATAGACAAGAGGGAAATCCATACGTTGGAGCATTACCTGGAATTGAAGCATGAAGGCTTCCTGTTTGAAGGGGAATCATACCTGTTTTGGGAATATATGCGCATCCTGACAGATATTCGCAAGTATAATCCTGATGTGCTGTTCCTATTAGAAAATGTGGAAATGGGCAAAAAATGGGAACGCGTGCTGAGTGAGGCCATCGGGATTTTCGGGGTGCATATCAACTCCGCTTTGGTGTCGGCACAGAATCGTACCCGTATCTATTGGACGAACATACGGACAAAGAATATCGGACTGTTCGGTGAACTGCACTCCGACATTCCACAGCCCAAAGACCGGGAAATATACCTCCGCAACATCGTGGAGGATGAAGTAGATAAGAAATACTACCTGAGCGAAAAAATGCTGGGCTGGCTGAAAAGGCATGGAGAGAAGCGGAACACCGGAATGAACGTGCTGGGCAACAACGACAAAAGCCACTGCCTAATGGCTACCGCACAAGCCAAAGGAAACCTTACCACGAACTATGTCTGCATGGCCATGCGTGGCCGTGAGACCTGTCTTGCTCCCCGAAGGACAGAGTACGGCAAACAGATACGCAAGGCATACGAAAAGGGAAAAATCACCGAACCCCGAAAAAATATCCAACAACTTGAACCCCGGACTGACGGCAAGACAAACTGCCTGACGAGCGTACAGAAAGACAACCTGATATGGGCCAGTCTGGACGGATGCAGACTTGACGGAAAGGGGAAAACAGACACTTATACCGGAAATTCACTTCCCTTCGGAGAAATATGTATGTCGTGCGGACGCATCCGCCGCCTGACACCCACGGAGTGCGCACGACTGCAAACCATTCCAGACCGGTACGTCTGGAAGTGCAGCGACACGCAACAGTACCGTATGCTGGGGAACGGTTGGACAGTGGAAGTGATTGCGCACATATTCAGCTTTTTAAGAAATGAAATCAATATAAACATCGCCTGACAACAGGCTTGAAAGGAACGAAAAATGAACTATACGCAAGAAATGAACCTGGTATCAAAAAGCGGCTATTGTATGCCGTTTGAAGAGAGAAACGGAGAAGTGAACATGACATTGGGCTATGGAAAGCAGAACCACCCGGTGACACAGGAGGATTTTTTTCATCACGGTGTGGATTTCGCCACACACCGCTACATCCTTGCCGCCGTAGCGGACGGTGTGGTATCGGGTATCGGCAGCACACCCACGCACGGGCTGTATCAAGTGATACGCTATGGCAAGTATGAAGTGACCTATGCCCATCTTGCCAACGCGCTTGCCGCCTTCGGTACACGGGTAAGAGCCGGTAGCGTGGTGGGTATCAGTGGAGACCTGCTGCATATCGGGGTAAAGTATGACGGGGAGGAAATCAATCCGATGGAGTTCCTTGCCATGCTATACGGCAACCTGCTGACGATGCGGCAGCAAGGACATCCGGGTACGCCGGAACTGGCGACCATGGAAATGGATATTCCGACAGCGTATGACGATGACCGGGAGGAAATCGAAGAACTGATGCTGCGCTTCTATCCGGAGTACCTGCTGGAAGTAGGCAACGGCGGCTACCGCGTGCCGGAGCATACGGAACAATCGCTGCGGAATATCTTCTCACTGTCCGCTGTGAAGAACTATTTCTATGAAACGATACCCTCGCTCGCCAACCCGTTGGGGATAGGCGGCCGCTCGATGCCGATAGCCGCCAAAGTGCAAAATCTGCTTATCGGTGACTTCTTGAGCTACCTTGCCCTGCGTCATAACCTCTTTCTCTCCACACTGAATGAAAATGATAAAAAAAAACGGCAGACCAAGCCGTAGCGACTTGCGGCGTGGTGGACCCGCTTGCCGATTTGGAGATAGACGTGCAGAGTTTCGACATACCCCGGCTGGTGACGGTATATCCCGACAAGGCCGGAATGCGCTGGTGGACGAAAGCATGGTTCAACAACCGGGAGGAAGGCGAAGCGTCCGTGGAAATCAGCCGGCAGGTGGCGGTAAGGTTCATTCAAGACCAAATTGACAAAGACACGATGCTGGAAGAATACTTCCCCCAACAAATGGAAGTGTACCATCACGCCATTGAACAGACCAAAGAACAACTATTGCAACAAATGAACCTGACATGAGCACCCCCCGACAGACCCAGCGTTTTGCAGAAATAGAATATTGCCTGCAAAAATATTTCAATACCCGGCTGGCCCCCATAATGAAGGAGGCCAAAGCCTACCTTGCGCAAAAACAAGTGGAGGAAATCGGTACATACCAATCCAGTGTAGCCGGTACGCTTCGCTCCCTTGCCAACGGAGCAAACGGAATACCGGACGACTCTTTATTATACCTCCGACAGACCGGCGAATGGAACAGCAAGACAACAGAGGATTATGTGACGATGTGCCGGGAACGGATAGACTCCACCCCGGAGACCGGACAAGACCTGAGCCTGCTTGCCGGTGAGTGGCGCAACGCCCTTGTAGCGGAAATCAGCCGGGAACGGTATGAGGAACTTTCCAAAGAGTTAGGCGGAGACCTCGCCTTTGCCTACGTGGACTACCGGGTGGAACAAATGATGATTGACCGGATGGTGGCCGAACAGATGCCCAAATCATCCGTGGAGTATGTCTTGCGGAAAGGTGCGGAAGGCAGCCTGTTAGGATTGGCGCAAGGCATGGTGAAGTCGCCCCTGCAACAGGAAATAGAACGGCGTGGCGAAGCGGCCTATCGCCCAAGCGGTGCGGAGCAAGCATTGGGCATGGCGGTGGGTATCGGTATGGATACTGTGACGATGGGCGGTACTTCTTCTTGGGGAAGCCTTGTCAAGCTGGGCGGCATGGAAGCGGTAAGTTATGCGGTGGGAAAATTCATGGACGGAACGAAGGATGCTCCGGCCATGACGGTGGAGGATTGTATCAGCCGCAGCGTGTTCGGCAGCGAGCGCAATGTATTTGCCGACTTCCGCACACAAAGCAAGGAGATAAAATCGTATGAGAACCCTTACATCTTGTCGCTTAACGAACAGTTGGATAAAAGGATGGGCATACTGACCGAAAAGCCGCTTTGGGTGGAACTTATGGAAGCCGAGGCGCAGGTTCCGCAGGGGTGGCCATTCCCGGCATACGAGCCTCCTTCCAATGAGCGCAAACCCGAATACGGGGATGTGCCCATGGTGGTGGCATCCGGCCAGGAAGAAGAATACCTGATGATGATGCAGGAGGAAAAGGAACGCAAGGCACGTGCCGAAGCTGCGGAGGGGCTTGTGGAAGAAGAAACGACTGTACAGCAGTATGATACGGTGACGGGACACCATACGGAAACCAACGACACGCAAGGAAAGGACTATGAAAACGGTTGGGGCAACTTGTTCAGCACTTTCGGGCTGGAGGGTCTGGGCAACATCGGCCAAAACCTGGGCTATGTCGTTTCCATGCTGCCCAACATCCTTTTCGGGCTGTTTACCGGCAAGTCGAAATCGCTGCTTCCGCAAAACAACCTGTTGCCCATCGCTTCCATATTGGCCGGAATGTATGTGCGGAACCCGATGCTGAAGATGATACTGATAGGCATGGGCGGCGCGAACCTGTTGAACAAGGCCGGACATGAAGCCCTTGAACGGCAGGGAAACCAGGCGGCAAAACCCTATAAGGTATATGCCAATGAGACGCTTAATCCACGCATTGCCAACCCGGTGTTGCAAGGGAACAGCCTGATTGCGGTGATTGACAAAGTGCCGTGCAGCATCCAACTGACCGATAATGTGGCAGATGCCCATCGTAGTGGTGCACTTCCCCTGAATACACTCGCCAACGCCGTGCTTGCCAAACACGATGAAATGCGCCGGATGGCACAGCAGAACTACCGGATTGCCGAAGCGGAACGGGATGAGGGCCGAGAACGTAGCATTGTACTCAAATAACCACTTAAATGCAGAGCGATATGAAAGAAAAAAGTCCACGTGAACAATCTGCCGCCCACCAACAGGCGGCACTCCTGGTAAACGCACTGAACGGTGCGGTTGCCAGTACCGGATACTGGCTGAATGCGGCAGGAAGAAACCTACCGAAGTTTTATCCGAAAGGCATTACGGTCAGCCCGTTCAATGCCCTTGTGCTGGGTATGCATACCGACCAAAGCGGCTACACAACCGGGCTATATACAATGTTCTCCGATGCGAAGCAGCGTGGAGAAGCGATATTGCAACAGGAACACGGCGTGCCGTTCAACTGGTACAAATGGGATCAGTATGTAAACCGACACAATTCGGAAGATACGCTGTCCCGTGAGGCATACCAGGCCTTACCCGAAGAACAGCAGAAGCTCTACAAGGGAGTGCGCCAACGGGAAATCATTATTCTGTTCAATATTGACCAGACCACCTTGCCGATGACGGATGCGGAAAAATACCGGGATTTGCAGCAACGCTTCGGAAGCCGTGCTGACCGAGGATATCTGAAAAGTGAGGAACGGCAACTGCGAAGCACGGTGAACCAATTTGTGGCACAAATCAGGACACATCTGATACCTGTGCGCAAGAATGCCGCAGGTATGGCACACTTCGATACTGCCAAAGATGCCGTCTATATGCCCGAACCGAAACAGTTTGAACACTACGAAGATTATGTGCAGGAGTTGATGCGCCAAGTGGCGAGCTCCACCGGTCACGCCCAACGGCTTGCCCGTGAAGGTATGGTGATGAAAGGCGGCAAAGCCCCTTCGGAAGATGCCGTGCACTATGAGCGGCTGGTGGCAGAACTGGTCTCCGGCGTAAAGATGATGGAACTCGGACTGCCCGCCCGGTTAGCGGACGACAGCCTGCCTTTGGTGGAACACTGGACACGGGAATTGCAAGAGAACCCACACTATATAGAGGCCATAGAGAGCGATGTGAACAATGCACTGGGGGTTATCCGCAGAGCGGAACAGGGCGAGAAGGTGGAATATGCCACGCTGCGCACGCAACGCCAGACCTCGGAAATGCAGGAACGGCAAGGGCCGCAGGTGGACGCCCGTGAGAGTGCCATACTGGTAGATATTCTCCGCACCGGAGGAATGGCGATAGACAGCCGTAATTTTCCTTCTCCCGAAGCCCGGAATGCATTTTTGGAGAAATTCGACCTGGGCTATTACGAGCAGAAGAAGAACGAAGCCTTGTCGATGGTGACGGATGAGGATACCGACGTGGTGGAGATAGCCTATACAGAGGCACTCACCTATGGTACGAAGATAGCTACGGCGTGCCGAGAATACCTGCCTGCCGAATGGAACACAAAAGGAAGTTACCGGATAGCGGACGAACTGAAAAGCGTGCCTGACCGCTCCACCAAAGAAATGGTGGTGGTGCGTGACAGGCAGACCGGGATTGTGGACGTAGTGCTGCCTGCCGGTGCCACCACAGGGGGCCACGTGGTACTGTCCGCTACGGACAGACGGCCGTTTTACCTGACACCCGATGAGGTGATGCCTGTGCAGGAACGGTCGGGACAACAGGCAAGGATCGTAGCCCACAACCTGCCCGGATTTTCCAAACAACAGATAGCCGGTGCGCTGATGAAGCAGGGAGCAAGCTATGTGCGCTTCTTCAATAAAGACGGCCTGCTGGGATACCGCCCCGATGACAGCTACTTCAAGGACAAGGAAGTGTTTACCGCCAAGCTGAACAACAAGGAGTTGCAGGTGCAAGCGACGCTTGATGTGGAGGAAGCGGTGGATAAGGCCACCCACGTACAGTTTGAACACATACAGATGTTGCGTGACGACAACAACCGCTGGGCACTCTACCTGAGACCCACAGAAGGGGAAGCATTCAGCATCTATCCCGACAAGGAGGACTTGAACCGTTTCTTCTCTGCCGTGAAACAGAATGAACAGAAGTCGGCACAGGAAGTACGCATGGAACTGGCGCAAAAATACTATGCGCTCGGCACCGACCGCCCCGAACTGAGGCAAGACTTGTTCGGCACGGCACCTGCGGACGTGGACTTGTCGCTTATCCAACGTGCAAATATCTTCCGGGCCAAAGATGACAAGTTCCTTTGTGTGCCGCAAATCAAGGGAATGGGAAAAATAGAAGCCCGTGAGGTATCGAGGCAACAATGGCAACGGCTCTGGATTGCGGAAGATATGGCCGGGTATAAGACAAAGCTGGCGGCTACGCTGTTTGCAGATGTGCTGAAACAGGCGCAAGAAGCGAAGCCAGCGGAAAACCGGAGGGAAACTTCGGAGATGAAGAATGAAGGGAAAGAACTGACGGATTGGAAGATATTTGAGGAATTGAAAGATAAGTACAAGGATGCCGTGCTTCTCTTCCGTGACCATGACCGCTATGAATCTTATAAGGAGGATGCGGACAGGATGGCAAACGTGCTTGGAATTAGTGTGTCGGAACGTGACGGGGGGATTCATGCGGTTTCTTTTCCTAATTCGGATTTGGACAAGCACCTGCCCAAACTGGTACGGTCGGGAATGAGAGTAGGAATATGCGATAAACTGCCCCGTGTGCCGGTGTCCGCATTGGACACCCCCATTGAGAATGAACAGCGTCCGACACGACGGATGTAATGTGTAACGTATAAGAGAAACATATACCTATATAATAATGAGTAAGAATCAAGAATATGCAGAGCGATACGCCGGGTTTGCGATGGAGCAGATGCGCAGGTACGGTATTCCGGCATCGGTGACGTTGGCGCAAGGGATTTTGGAAAGTTCCAACGGACAAAGCCGACTGGCACGGAAAGAGAACAACCATTTCGGTATCAAGGCGACTGCGGCATGGATAGAGGGTGGCGGCAAATACGGGCTGTACACTGACGACAAACCGGATGAAAAATTTTGCAGCTATGCTACGGTGGGTGATTCCTACGAGCATCATTCCCGCTTCCTAAAGGAGAACAAGCGGTATGCGGATTGCTTCAAACTGGCGGCTGACGACTACAAGGGCTGGGCGCAAGGTCTGGAACGTGCCGGGTATGCCACCGGAGGGAACTATGCCGCCAACCTGCAACGGATTATCGAGGTGAACGGCCTTGACAAGTATGACCGTATGGTGATGGAAGCAGGGATTTCGCAAGGCAAGGCTGCCACGGAGCACTACTCCTTCCCGGTGGAAAGGAATGAGTTCCTGTTGGTGACTTCCCCTTTCGGGATGCGTAGAGACCCGATGAACCCCGACAAACAGCAGATACACAAAGGCATCGATATCCAGACAAATCGGGAGGCGGTGCTTGCCACGGAGGATAAAGGAAAAGTGGTGGCGGTCAATCAAAACGCCGACACGCCGGGCGGTCGATCCGTCACGGTGGAGTATGAACGTGCGGACAACAGCAAGGTACAGGTAAGCTATCATCATCTGGAGGCGGTAGGCGTAAAAACAGGTGACACGGTGAATGCCGGGTTACAGCTTGGCGTGTCGGGCAACACCGGTACACGGACAACCGGCGAACATCTGCATCTGGAGGTAAAAAAAATCCATGCGGACGGAACCCTGCGTGAAGTGAATCCTGCGGCTTACCTTGCCGAGATAGCGCAGAAAGGGAACATCGGACTGCAACTGTTGTCGGACGGCAAAGACCTGTTGGCGAAATTCCGCACGCAAGGGAACGAGGCTCCGGCAATTGGTCCTGCCACTTCTCCGGAAGACTGGATGAAAAAGCTGCTATCCTCGGAGGATAGCGGTATTCAACTAAACGGCAACGACCCGATTATGGAGTTGGTGATGGGGATGTTTACTTCGCTGATGTCTCTTGCCGTACAGATTGACGGCAAGGAGCAGGAGCAGCAAATGGCGGCTGCGACCCAAGCAGCATTGGAAAAACGCATTGATTTGTCGCCACTCGCCCCCTCGCTGGAATCCTGTGAACTGGTGATACAAGGCAGTGCAAGACCTATGCTGCACGCCAAAGACGGTACCGGCAGCTATTCGCATGAACTGACTGCAACTGAGATGAACCGACTGTCGCTGATATTGAATGACACGGCGATGCCGGATGAGGGCAAGCGGCAACGAATCGGTACGGCGGTGAACCATATACTCGTGGCTGAACGTGCGACCAAGAGCTATGAGCAGGGAATGGAACAACGCGGGCAGTCGGACAGTTTGCAGATACGATAGTGAATATAGAAACGAAATAGTTGTGTAACAGTTAAAAGTGTGATTTATGATTAAATGTAATGTGACAATGAACGGTATTGTGAACCGCACGGCTTCCATGCGTACCAACAAAGAGGGGAAATCCTACATCGGCTTTGCCGTAAAAACGACCATTCTTGCCAAAGCAGGCAGCAGCAAGCAAGTGGAAGTGTTCGTGTCGAAGGACGGAACGGCTGCGGAACTACCTCTTTATGTGGCCGGACAGCGTATTGAGCTGAAGGGGGTGCTGACCTTCCGCAAGCGTGAAGAAAACCTGTACCTCAATTTCTATGCCGAGAGCGTGGATTTCCACCCACAAAACGAACGTGATGTGATTGAAGGCACTATCGAGTTCCGGGGTACGGTGGGCAAACAGGTAGAGGAAAAGAGGGATAAGAGGGGTAATGCCTACTCGGTGTTCTCCGCATTCAGTACAGAGAAGCATGAGGAAAACTTTGTTTTCACGTGGGTGCGCTTTATCCGTTTCTCCGCTGAAAAAGAGAGTTGGCTCCAGCCTAAAGCACGTATCTGTGCCAAAGGAATGTTGGAGCTGTCGGTGTATCTGGATAAAATCAACCTCTCCTGCCGGGTGGAGGAAATGAGGGAATGGGTGAAACCGGCTGTAACGAATGAAACTGAATTTTGAGCATGGCAGGAAAAAGATATAATCCGGATGGACCAAGTGCAGAGGAACGTGCGCTTGAACGGTTTACGGAACTGATGATAAAGAAAATATCGTCTATCAAGGGAGACTGGAAGAAACCGTGGTTTACCGAGAACTTTATGGCATGGCCGAAGAACCTGTCCGGACGAGAATATAACGGGATGAATGCGCTGATGCTCATGTTGCTTTGCGAGGAAAACAGCTACAAGCTACCGGTGTTCTGTACCTTTCAGCGCGTGTCGGGACTGAACTATTCGACGGACAGACAGGGGAATCATAAGCCATTGACGGATGCCAATGGGGAGAGACTTCCGCAGGTGTCTGTCCTGAAGGGGGAAAAATCGTTTCCGGTATTCATTACCACGTTTACCGTGGTGGATAAGGAGACGAAAGAGAAAATCAAGATGGAGGACTATCGGAAACTGTCGCCGGAAGAACAGAAAAAGTATTCGGTATATCCCAAGCTGAACGTACATAATGTATTCAATGTGGCACAAACCAACCTCCGAGAAGCACGTCCGGAACTATATGAGAAGCTATGTGAACGGAACAACTTAAAACGCCCGGCCTCCCTGGACGATGAAAAAATGGCGTTTGCCCCATTGGATGAGATGATTGAAAAAAAACTGTGGGTGTGTCCGATTTCTTTGGAACATCAGGATAGTGCTTATTACAGCATTGCCAAAGATGCGATTGTGCTGCCGGAAAAGAGCCAGTTTATCAACGGGGAATCGTTTTACGGGACGCTGCTGCATGAAATGACGCACAGTACGGGGGCTGAAGGACGCTTAGACCGTATCAAGCCAGCCGCTTTCGGAAGCAAAGAGTATGCCCGTGAGGAACTGGTGGCTGAATTGGGCAGTGCTTTGGTAGCCTCGCAGTATGGTATTACCAAGACAATCAAGGAGGATAGCGCACAGTATCTCGGTTCCTGGCTGGATGTATTGAAGGAATCCCCGGAGTTTCTGAAAACCACATTGTTTGATGTAAAAAAGGCTTCGTCGATGATTGCACAACGGATTGATGCGGTGGCTGAGAAGATTGAGGCAAAAGAACGGATGTTTTACAGTTCCGTGGCTTATCTCCAGTTTTCGGATGATACCGGGCAATTCGATGAACTTAAAGAAAAAGGCGACTACGAGGGCTTGTTGGCACTCGGCAGGGAGTATTACGATGGCAACGGCATCAATGAGAAGTACACTTATCTGTCCCCCTTGCAAAACAAGGGAGATGACCTGCTGATTGAAGATAAAGACTTTGCCGTTGTCTATAACGGAAGCGTAGGCGGTACCTACGAGGTGATGCTGAAGTTCACGGAACAGGAAATCCGTGACCATATCAAACAGTATGGCGTGGATATTGCAGGGGAAACAATAAAAGAGGTGGCCAGGGATATGGTGGCAGAGCAATTTGATAGGCTGCCCCGTTCGCCAATCTTTGAAATGGCCAGTGGGGATATTCTGTATCTGGAGTATAACCGTGAGAAAGATTGCCTTACGGTCGGCACGGCTACCAATGCAGGACTGGCGGTTCAGCACAGCTTTGCCTACAACCATAACCAAGACCTTGACAGCAACTTGCAAGATGTGCTGACCACCCTTAAAGCCTGTCCCGAATACCAGTACCGGGGTGATGCCGAAGAAAGGGTGAATCCGCAAATAGACCTTATGGATGCGGACAATGACGGCAATACGCAGGAAGTGGCGCATGAGGAAAGGGAACAGGAGGATGAGTATGTGCCTTATCGCAGGGGAAGATAAGATATTGAGTGCAAGGAGTGTATGGGACACATTCCTTGCACGTTCTTTTTATTCTTCTACGAGCGTTAATTGCTCCGGGCGGTCGGCGAACCAATAGGCTTCGCTGTCGGTATATACACATCTGCCATTGACAGGCTTTCCAAAAGCCAACACTTCGTGGGGGCCGAATACCACTCCGTAGTCGTTGGTGAAAATCACCCTATCGCCGACTGACAATTCCCGGTCTGTGTAGGTGGCTTCGGAAAGGCGGTCGTAGAAAATCGTACCTTCCGCTTCACACCGGGCTTTCCAACGCAAGAAATCTTCTTTGTGGCTCATAACCATGCCAAAGGGTGATAACTCGGAAGGGAAAACTTCGGCTTCCGAATGGTCGGAGGCAATCAGGATAATGCTGTCCTCGTCAATTTCTTCGGGAACGGAAATCACTTTGTAAGCTCCTGAAAATTCACCGTTGTTTGGGTCGTTCCAATAAAGGGTATTACCGTTCTTGATAAAATCGTACTTGCTCATTGTATATAAATATTTAGTGAAAATCAATATAAATCATCCAAACATTTTTGTGCCGCCACTTCTAAGGCTTCTTCCAATGTTGCAAAAAACTTGTCCTCTTTCTTTGAGTTATAGAAGATATGTTTTCCTCTTTGGGCGACCATTTTATAACCACGTTCCTGTTTTCTCGGCTTGAAATCAATAGTTCTTTCTTTGCTCAAATACTGAAGGCACTCCAACAAGGTCGGGCAACCACACATATAATAAGGAGAATAACAGCCGTTTTTTTCTGTGTGCAAACCTCCCAATTTGTCGTACCAAAATAAGCTGGGAATATAGATTCGAAGTTCGTGCATTGCCAAAGCGGTTTTGCTACTCACCAACTTGTCTTTGTTAATCTGCATTTCATACTTTTTCATCATAATCTGTTTTTATAGTTATTATTGAGTTTTTTCCCTTACTTCAAAGCCTTTCGGCTCTTACTGCCAAGAGTTCTATTTTTACGTGCAATCTCAAACGGCTTGTTAGTCAAAATAAAGGCAAGGAATTTGGAGATTTTGATACTGGGCTTGGAGGGTCTATTAAAATATTCAAATAGCGAAGCGGTACTTGACGGATTTTGCGAGCCGTAACTTTGCAGAGTAAAAAAAGAGGGCTTGGAAGGGAAGAATGGTAGATTATGGTATAAAAGGGAGGTGGAATTGAACTAAAATAGAGGAGGTAATTATCGTTACTAGATAACAATAACGCCTGCTAGTGGTAGATTACTTTCGATTCTAATGGAATAAGAGGTTTTACAATGTGAAAGGGGAAATAATATAATAAAAATGAAAACAGGGAGGGTATCTCGTACCCTCCCTGAAAAAGATTAGTTATCTAAAATAGTTTATTAGAGGTTTTACCAAGAATGTGATAAACTCTCTAATACTTATCTTAAACTCAAAAAAGTGTTTTTTCTCAATTGACTAGGACTACTCTTTTTGGGTAGTCTTAATCTAATACATATAATGTATCATACTTAATTAAGATATTAATAGTTAGGAACGTTTTCTTTTGCCATATATCCCATTCATGCAAGGTATTAACCTACTCTCCCATTATAATAACAGTACCATTGGCAATGCAAAGCTTAACTTCTCTGTTCGGAATGGGAAGAGGTGTTTCCTTTGCTTTATAAATACCACAAGACAAATATAGGTGGTTTATTTGAATTTTCACTAGTTTATTGTGTAAATTTCAATTCAGGGAAAACGAGCCCGTCCTCATCATTGGTAAAAATGATTTCATCATCCCACTCTCCTATACTATGATAATAGAGAGTAATACCAAATGATTCAGCAATGGCTTGGAATAATGAAACACTGGGAGTCCAAGTGCTATCAGCTTCAACTTTAAAGCCACAAATACCAAGTTTCATTTGAAAAATGTTATCACTTGTCAATCGGAATGTTCCTCGACACAGAAAATCATCCAGACTATTACGCAAAAGCTCTATTATGATATAACCTAACCAACCCGGACTTCCTCGTAAAAAATTTGCATCTTTCCATTGACTGCGGTCGGTCTTTAGAGGACTATCCAATGCTTGGAAGGCTTTTGTTACTGCTTCTTTATTACCTTCAAACAGATACTTATCGAAACGCCAATCTGCCATACTAGTAATTTTAGAAATTTGAGAATATTGTAAGTTAAGCCACGCTCTTTTGTCCTGCAATTTTCCAACCATAGACTTTTGCCACATCGGGATATAAGGAACGTGTCAGTTTGCGGAAACCTTTCTCATCTATCTCACCGTTGTAAATCTTGGCTGCTATCCGTTCGGCTGTTTCCTCGTCTTTGGCTATGCGGTAAAGCACATAGTTGGTGCCGTCGTGGTGGTGCAGCGTTCCACGTATGTTATAGGTATCGCCGTACCATTCGGCATCCTCACATTGGGTATGGAGTATATTGGCGATATTATCACCAAAAATCTGAAAGGCATTTCTTCTGCCTTGCCACAGCCCTAAATCGGCAAAAGCGATGATAACACCTTCTATCTTTTTATCAAGGTTGATTCTTTCATCGGACAGACCGATATACACTTCTTCTACCCATTCCTCGTCCGTGAGTTGATAATCTTCATCTTCCGTAATCGCACGCATATCTTCCAGATAGTTTGCACGTGCTTCATCATCATAAATCATTTCACTGCTCCAAATCATTTTCTTTTCCATTGTCTTACTGTTTAAATTGTTGGTTATGTACTTTCCCTTTCATTAGAGAATTTTCATCTCTACCAAGGGGCTATTTTTACGTGCAATCCCCTAACGGCTTATCTGGCAAAACAAAGGCAAGGAATTTGGGGATTTTGATGCCAGGCTTGGGGAGCCTATTAAAATATTCAAATAGCAGAGCGGTACTTGACGGATTTTGCGAGCCGTAACTTTGCAGAGTAAAAAGGAAGGCTTGGTAGGTGGGAATGGTGGATTATGGGAGAAAAGGGAGGTTAGGAAGATATAATTGGGGGTAAAATCGAATGAATTTCGGATATTCTTCGTATTTTTGCACCGAAAAATTTGAAATAATTCGGTATTAAATAATGTTAATAAAAAAAACACCAAGCATAAAATCCGCCATTTTAAGGCGCATTGAAGAAAGTCCGGAACATAGTATTTTCTTCATAAACGATTTTGTGGAACTCGGTTCTATGGAAACCGTCAGGAAGGTTCTGCAACAGGCTCGTTTACTTGGGCTTGTATCTCATGTAGCGCACGGGATTTATGTCAAGCCTATGCAGTCGAGATTTGGGGAAGTGCCACCACCTTTAGAAAAAATCGCCAAAGAGATTGCGCAAAGGGATCGTGTGGAAATCATGCCTACCGGTAGTACGGCTGCCAATATATTGGGGCTATCGACACAAATACCGATGGTGGTGTCCTACCTTACAACAGGGTCATCAAGAACCATAAAGATAGGAAAACGTGCGATTAAGTTTCGCCATGCGGCTCCCCGTAACTTTGCTTATGAAGGCACTACCATTCCATTGGTCGTACAAGCCCTTAAAGACTTGGAAACTGAAAATATAGGAGAAAGGGAACTTTCGGCTCTGTATCAGTATTTATCCAATGCGCAGGACAAAGATACCTTTCTAAAAGATATTCTTCTGGTTCCCCAGTGGATTCAAAACCTCGTTAAACCCATAATAACCAATATACAAAATGAAACATTGGCAACAATATAATTTGGAAGAACGCTTACAGATTCTTGATATAACCAGCGCAGAGAAGGGCTTACCCAGACTTGCCGTAGAAAAAGACTGGTGGGTGGTAATGGTGCTGAAAGCATTATCCCAAACACAATATGCTCATTTGGCTTCCTTTAAGGGCGGAACTTCCCTTTCTAAAGGGTGGTCGTTAATCGAACGATTCAGTGAGGATATTGATGTAGCATTAAGACGTGAAGGACGGTTTGCCATATCCGGTACATCCAATACGCAGTTGGCCAAAGCAAGAAGAATGGCACGGCACTACATCGTGCGTGAATTACCTGAAGAACTGGCAAAAGCCTTATCTGCATTGGGCGTTTCCGACTTTACCGTAGAGCCGGAAACAAGCAAGAACAAAGGCGGAGAGCAGTACGAATTGAGAGCAGACACACATCCTTCTGTCATTTATGTCAATTACAAGTCCGTCATTGATGAGACATCTGAATATCTTCTTCCGAGAGTAAAGATTGAAATCAGTTGCTTGTCGATGGATGAACCGGTCGAAGAAAAGACGATTCGTTCCTTCATATCTGAAGCCATACCGGAAGCGGAAGATGTTTCGGTCAATTTCAATACCGTGATACCTACAAGGACTTTTCTGGAGAAGATATTCCTGCTGCATGAGGAATTTCAAAAGAAGAAGCCGAGAAGTTACCGTATGTCACGCCACCTTTATGACTTGGAAAAGATAATGGATACTTCATTCGGGAAAGATGCACTGGCAGATAAAAACTTGTATGATGAGATAGTCAAACATCGCAGCATATTTAACCGGATGAGCTTTGTGGATTACACTACCCATGCTCCTGCCACGGTAAATTTTATCCCGTCTGAGGAAGTCAAGCCGGATTGGGAGAACGATTACAATGCGCTGACAGAGCATTTCCTTTATTACAATGAAGTAAAACTTTCATTCGGCGAGTTGATGAATCGAATAGAGGAGTTATTGGCAAGAATACGGGGAATGGAATAAAATTGAAATTAGCCGGCTGACCCTCACAGGCTGACCGGCTATCACACAATGTAAGTTTATTATTATGAACAAAAAGTAATCCTTAATTTTGAGGAGCAAGCAATCTCACGCAAGCGTTCCTGTTTGCCTCATTGGGTGAGTAATCATCAATACCACCTTCTGAGACAATCTCAATATGGCTGTCCGGCACGGCACGTTTGATAAGCTGCACCTTGATGTACTCGGCACGGTAAAGCCCCAATGATTTGTTGAGCGTTTCATTACCCGTAGCGTTGTCCGCCGCTCCAGAAACCCGGATATGCAGCCCATGCTTGTTGGCAATCCGGGCTATTCCGTCAAGGTTGATTAGTTGCGAGGTATCGGTCAGCCTATCAGTGTTCAGGATAAAGAAGAAATAGATGGGTGCCCCGACATACAGGCTGTCGGAAACAGACTGTGAGGCATCACTATCCCAATGATATGTATGCTGTCTTTGTGAAACTGCTTGCCCATTGGTATGCGCTACCGAATGAGCGGAAGCTGTAGAGTCGCCTACCTCCGTCAAGGGGGATTGATTCAACCTTGCACGAAGCGAATTTAATCCGCTGTAATTGTTTCTCGGATAGCCGGAAGAAGTAGTTTCGCTTTCTGCATTACCGGAAAGTCCGGACAGTTTATCAGCATATCGGTCTAACAGACCTTCTAACTCCAGAATCTTCTTCAACTCGGCGATAATGGCCAGGTTCATGGCATTGCTTTTCTGCAATTCCCGGTTCTTCCCTGCCAGGCACAAGGTATGAACAGCCAGTTCCTCATTCTGCCTTATATGAGGAACAGGGTCTATCACTTTTCGCCACCCGGTCTTGCCAATCGTGAATGAAATACCTGCGGTCAATCCCACTAAATTATCCCCGAATTGATTGGAGACACCATAGCTGTCGAAATCCTTGAAAGTCGTGGCACCACCCAATTCCGCAAGCAAGTGGAAGCGGTCTGTAAGACGGTATCTGCCCTGTACGCCATAGGAAAGGGCAAATGGATGGTGACCGTTCCCCTTGTGGTGGATGATGCCGGCTCCCACGTAAGGGATGAAACTCCAACGGCACGGCTTATTACCTCTATCCAAGCCTGCCAATACATTCCAAAGCAAATCCGCATGGCAGAACCGGTACGATTGTGTTTCCAGCTGCGAATCCTTGAATCGGAAACCTTGATAGGATAAGCGCCCGCCTATCGCTGGCGTGAACCATTTTCCTGCCGCAACAGCCAGTATGGGCTTCATCCTGCCAAATAAATCTTCACAACCTAATGGCGAACCCAAGAAAGCTGAAGTACCGCCGGAAACACTCAGAAACCAGTTGTCTTTCCATGTGGAAACGGAAACGACATCGGTCAGGTAAGCGGGCTGTACCGTTTCCCACCTCTCCTTGAAATACTCCCTGTGACGGACGCACACCGTATCGGCTATATCCACATGGTAAGCCTGTACGTTCATTGAAAATGCCATTGGCAACATAAGCAAAAATATTCTCTTCATTCTATCTAAAATTTGGTTTGTGATGCAAAGAAACAGCGTGGCCGGTCTATGCCTAGACGTATGGAAGCCTATCACGCCGTCTTTAACAAGTATTCTTTTTTACGTCTTCCAATCAGACTGTCAATCAGACTTCATGGAAAGTATTCCTGTTATTTTTTACGGACACTCTTGCCACCGGCCGGCTTCATCATCCGGTGCGCCCTCTGCAAACAACGTCTTGCCCATGCCCGGTCGTCCTCGTCCTCATTCCTTCCCCAAGACAGGTCACTTCCTCCTCCCCCACCGCCATGTCCTTCGGCAAAGGTGGTGGCCAAATCGACATAATTGGCAAAAAGGTAAATGGCGCACTTGAAAATATCCTCGCCACGTTCGGCCATGCCCTTAATCAAAGAATCATCGAATACGTTTTGAGCCTCCTTCCCCAAACTTTGGAAGTGGGTTCTGAACTCCCGGATAATGTCACCTATCATAGCTTCCGACAGTCGGTACCTGACTTGGTTCTCCAGATTACAAGTGGCCAGTCTTATTTCCTCCCTGTAGCTCTCCGCCTTGTCTTTCGACTCGGTCTCCAGCATTTTCAACTCTGACAATTTGCGGTCGGCTTCCGTCAGTTTCTCCCGTTTATCGGACAGGCTTTCAAGTATTTTCTGAAGTTCATAGTCGAGTTTGACAATACGCTTTTGGAGTTCTTCGGAATCCCCTTTGCCCGTCCTTAAATCGGCGGCTATTGTTTCGATTTCTTCCTCCAATTCCATTTTCCGTTGTTCCTGGTTGGCAATCATGGTGGATAATCCTTTCACTCTTTTCTCTGCCAGACGGATGTCGGAATGGAGCTGACGAAGTAACCCACGGTTATTCTCAATCTGTTCCTCCAGTGTGGTGCATTCACGGCTCAACGCACGCCTGTATTCTTCCGTGGTTCGGTGCTTGGCACCGGTCACGCTCACGCTGTCGCCACGGTTCAATCCCCACTTCTCATTGACTTTGGCAAACTCGTCATGGAGTGCGAACAGACGCTCCTTGAAGTCATAGATATTTCCTCCGAAAATCTTGTTGAACGAAATTTTATTTCGGTCATCCACCGGTATCACAGTGCAATGCACGTGGGGATTAAGTTCATCGAGATGTACATAGAAGCCTATGACATTATCCTCCCCCCATTTGTCACACGCAAACCTGTACACATCCTGCGCCCAAAGTTCTATTTCCTTGTTACGCCGGATATGTGAATTGTCGGCTCCATGCGTGAGGTTTACTTTCTGGTCGCCAAAGGCTATCTCGTGCATCCTCTCCCTTGACCCTCCAAAAATGATATTCGCCACGGTGCGGAACTTCGGTTCGGCAATCCCGGCGTTGGGGTCTTTGATGCCACGTCCACGCAAGGTCTCCGCCATGCGCTCCGGTATGGATTTGGACTTATCCACCGGCACGACCTTGCCCCCTTTGACGATTTCAAAATTGAGCTTTTCACGGGTGCGGTCATAGTTGCCGTGCTTCGATGCCCATTCCCAACCTCTTTCTGTCCAGTTGCGCTGATGCTCGTCGCTCTGACCGGCTGTCATGCCCTTTCCGGGCCTGATGTCCATAACCTGTTTAATGTTGTTCGCCATGTATCCTATATGCTATTTTTACAGCTTGCTGCCGCCCTTGCGGTCTCTGCATTTTGCCCGGACGGGTCAAAGTGCGTATTAGGCTACGTGCTGGAAGCACTTCCTTCCGGACGGGCAAGCCCGACGTAAAACTGGAGGTCAAGACCTCGCATGATGGCTACGCTTCCGCAAGTGGAAATAAGGGCATACCCGGTGAGACTAAAAGGAGAGGCAGCAAGCAGGGTTCTATTGGTTGGTTTGGGGTGTTTTCCCAGCCTTCTCTTGATTGATTCCCTCAAAATAGGGAGCGTAGTATTCCCAAAGCTGGCGGAGGTCTTCTGGAGCCTTGTCTGGTATCAAGGCTAATAAATATTCCGGAACTTTCGGGCATTGTACGCCAATCAGGTTCAGACCTGCCGATGCGAGCAGTTGAAGGCATATCGCCACATCCCTGTGGCAAACCTCGCTGTACACTCTCTCCAGCGTGGCGGAAAGCGTCGGATTGGGCGGAAACAGGTTCGTCCTTTGCAGGATTATATGGGCGAACAGCTTATGCAAGCGTTCCCCGATGCCAGCTCCGCTATCTGTCACCGGCATGGATAGAACATGTTCGGTGGTTGTGATGAACTGTACAGCCGATTCAGCCATTTCCTCCAGGCACAGGTAGCCACATATCCACTTGTTGATGCGTTCTTCCTCCGGTGACATCATACGGGGCTGTAAGCCTTCCGTTTCCGGCAACGTGTAATTCATTGTTATCAGGAAAAACTTCTTGTGTGCGTCTATCCTCGCCATGCCGAAGTTCTCCAACGCATCGAGGAAACTGCGTGTCGTGGCACGGTGCCATTTCCATTGCCGGGCAAGGTTGCTGACGGTCGTGACGAATTGCCCTTTCCGCAAGGTGACGGTCGTTCCGAAATAGGTCAGGCTGTCACGGCTTTCACCGGATGCCTTGTCAAGTAAGTCACAGAGGGCATCCATTTTGGAGAATCTTTCTTCTTCATCCGAACGGAGGAACTCAAGCAGTTCCTTGTCCGCAATTATTCTGTAATTGATGTATTCCTTCTTCATGAATTTATGATGATTATATAGTCTTCGAACGGTAATAAAAGCAGGGAAAACATTATCATTTCTTCCTATACCCCCAGTTTCGATAGTGCGGAATGATACTTTCGGGATTCTCTAAAAACGATTGTCTTAAAAAGGGCTTCTTTACCATGCGGCAAACCGACAATGAGGGGTAAAACGCCGCCCCGAAAATCAGTGCGCCAATGGTAACGCCAAGCGGCAGGAAATGAGGAGCAAACAGGCAGACAACAGAGAATACCGCCACTCCGAGAAGTGTCCGTTCCTGCTGCAAAAAGCGGAATACCCGTTCTGAAATCCGATGGGAGAACAGCAACAGGCATACCACGGATGAGGGAGCCAGTTCCAATGGCAACTTGAATAAAGAGAGGTGGTAGAAATGGAACATGAGCAAGGCTGAAAGCAATACCAGCCTGTAACACTTGCGGAAGTTATGGCTGAATGCCATACGCAGGTAGAACTTGGTCATGGACGGTTTGGACTTCTTCCTGTGATAAAAGAAAGGAAGCACTAAAAACGTGAGTAGAAAAAGCAAATAAAGGGATTTTACAATCATGGTTATCTATGTCTTAGGGTTCTAATTCGAGTTTGATGAAATGATTGGAAGCGATACGGACAATATCTTCCACATCAGTATATAGCAATGCTTCCGATTGGTAGCGTGACTTGAAATCGGGATTGCGTTTCAATGAACGCACGGCACTATCCAATTTGTATTCCGGTATGCTCAATACATGGCCTTTGGGATAGACGCTGTTCGGGACTTTCGCCACCAAGTACAGGACACGGCAATGCACCGGATGCAACTCTCCACCCTTCTGGACGGAGAACGTGCTTTCCCTGTCTGCATCCAGCACATCAATCCATGTCCTGTAATCATGGATAACGGATACCAGTTTTCTATAAATACTCTCTTTCATTCAGACAAAATCTCTTAACAGTTCTTCCTCACTCCGCGCAAACAGCATATGGCCGTTCTTGATGACCTTCAACAGTTCTTCCCGAAGTTCGCAGCCCATTATCTCCAGAGAATCATAGAGGGTCACATACAGGGTATCACATTCAATGTTTCCGTTTGCCGTGGCATTGAGCTTATACATCCGGCCGAAACGTGGATTGGAATAGGCACAACATTTCTGGCCGAAATCCGTGGACGTGGATGGCAGGTAGTGATAAAGCAATATGAGTTCCATTTGATCCTCCAATTCGTCAATCAGTTCTTCCAACGGATACACCTTTGGCAAGAGGAAGGTCAGCACGGCACTGTCCTCATAAATCTCCGCTCCTTGAAATTTTCCCGGAGAAATCAGTGCCGGCATTTCCAGACCTGCCAGCGTGACGAACCGGTCTATTTGTTCTTTCTGCATGATATATTCTTTGATATTAGTTGATATTCGTGATGTATGCCTTGATAAGAAGTGCAGGCAACTCGTCCACCTCCAGCGGGAAGCCGGAGTGCTTCAACTTCCTGGTTGCTTTGGAAGTCTCTTTGGCCAACCTGTGAAGTGCATCGGTCTGCCTCTCGGACAACAGCGTATAGGAGAGTTCATCGAAGGAAATCCACGGTTGAACCAACATCCAGAGATATGCCGTTGAACGGTTACTGTCGGCTATGTACCTGTCACGCCATATCTCGTCCAGACAAACGAGGGCATTTTGCAGCAAACGGCGGTTGTTGCGTACTATCAGGAGGATAACCAGTTCTTCCTTGTGGAATAGAGGCTGCTCCTTCATGGAAAGGTCTGTGATATGCCGTATCACTTTTCCGGTCTGAACCGTGATGTCGCCCAGTGGAATATCCCCATACACAGGAAGATACTTCAAGAAAGAACGGAATGCCATATCTTCCTCCTGCAAAAAGGTGATAATGTCTGCTTTGGACCGGAAGCCGTCTTTCAATGTCCGCTCGAGCATCTTCTGATACAGGGCTACGGTCTGTTCAGCGTTCGTGCCGTAAGTTGGAACACTGTCCAGACCGGCATAAAAACGGTGTGCGGAAGCTACCAATGGCAGGGAAAACGTATCGACTTCCACTCTATTCAGTGACTCTATGATTGTGAGGTAATCCGTAAAAGCCCACTGCCGTTTGTCAATCAGCCTGCCCATATAAAAACGTAGGGAATCATGGATGATTTCCTGTCTGGCCGGTGCATGGGCTTTCATGCTGTCACGGATAATACAACTTGCCACGGAATCATCCAACGCATACCATTTCCGTGCCAGTTCCACAAGCCGGCCGGTGGTTATATTTTCCGTATTTTTTACCGTCTGTAAAAAATCTGCATAGGCATCGAAAGCTTCTTCGGAAGAATGGAAGCCATGTTCCGCAGAACGGTTGCAAGAAGCCAACAAGATTATGGCCAACAAAGCCACCCATGTCGTGTGTAAAAGAGGACGGTCACCTTTGAATAACAGGCGACCAATGCCCGGATAGAAACAAGATGATTGTCTCCGTGTCTGTCGTACTGACAATGTTTTTGTCACTAAATACAATTTCATATCGGACTTTAGTTTTATGATTTCAAGAAGCAAAAATAAGGTGTAATATCCATATAAGAAGTATGTAAAATACAAGTTTACAAAAGCTTATGGAATTATACTCCAAGTCTGTTTTTTGCAACTTTGTGTAAATCAACCAACGGATAACAAATAGCACAAAAAACATTTTTCAAGCTATCCGATAAAAGAGGGGAAGAATAACTGGAAATACTTTCAAAAAGGAGTGGCAACATGGCAAACAATCTGTCTGACACGCTATGGAACCTCGATGTGAAATGATAAAAAAGGTTGTCCGAGCTGCCATTTATGCGGCTTTGTGAGGTATTTGTTATACCTTTGTACTTGAATAAATTAGGAACAAATAAATATGGCAAAGGTAGGATATGTAATGAATTATGCTGGGTATAGGGCGAACACGGATAAAGAGTGGATGAAGCGATTCGGCTGTAACGAGATTATGGAAGAACAGCAGGATTATGAGTTGCGTACGGAATGGAACAAATTACTTGACCGACTAAACAAGGGGGATGAACTGGTCGTTCCCAAGTTGAGCCACGTTCTCCGTGAGACACGGCAGCTTTCGTATCTCCTTGAATATTGCCGTCTGAAGGAAATCCGTCTTATTTCAATCCATGACTGCATAGATTCCGGCAACGAGCTTTTTCCGGAGACACAGATGTCGGATATACTCAATGTCGTGGCATTGCTGCCCAAAGAAGCATTTGATATCCGCAAGTCCTCCGATGCAGTCCGCAAAGTGAAAAGCCGCATGAGAACATTGTCCCCGGTGGATTACAACCGCATCGAGCGGAAAGAGTTCGTGGTGAATATGTATAAAAGCGGACACCTTATCAATGAGATATGGAAAGCCAGTGGCTTCAGGAGCCGGAGTTCCGTGTTCCGGGTGCTGAAAGAAGCCGGGATAACATTGAACAGAGGGCGTAAAAAAGGATAAGCCTTTATGTAATTAAAAGGGGGCCAAGGTACAATGATACAGCATGGATGGGATTTATCTCCCCCATCCATGCTGCCATTTCGTAGTACGACTTTTATTCAATGACCCGAATACGTCTGTTATAATAAACACCCTTGAATGCTTTTACAACAGTATCATAGACTTCATCGCACGATACGGCATCAAAGCAAAGCTCCATCGTCCAGAAATCAAATTGAAATTCCACCAATGTTCCCGAATAACGGTCTGACGTATTGTAAATGGTCACGGACATATAATCGACCGTTCCGCTTTGCAATTCCACCCAATGCCCATAATAGGAAAACGAGTCATTGTTTGACTGACTGTTAAGGGTGATTTTGTTTATCAATCTGCTTATGAAATTATATCTCTTTTTCATTGCGGTATCTGTTCATCTATTCCCACCGTGAAGCCTTGTCCGTCTTCATTCATAAACTCATAAAGCCTTTCAAAGTCATGCTTGACCTCTCCATGGCGGAAGTTTTTCATGCACTCTTGAATTTCAACTTCCATTGCGGCTTTGGCTTTCTCCAAAGTGCTGTAAAGCGTATGGCAGTCGGAAACGCTTTCACCGCAATCAACTAATGTATAAAGTATGTAGATGGTGTTCGTTTTCATTTTTGTAAACCAGTTAGATGTGAGGTATATATCGTTCGTTCTCTGCTAAAAACTCTATAATTGCTTTAGCCTCTTCGTGCGAAGCCCTGTTACGGTCATCGTATCGGCGTTCTTCGTCAGCCATGACCTTCAGGCATTTCCGGATTAATCGGTACAGCAGTTGTTGGATGGTCGGGTGCATGAATGGGATGGAAGCAGCAAATACGGAATGATTGAAACTATAATTATTCAACATATTCTCTACTTCTTTTGCAAATTGGTACTCCTTGGTTGCTTGGATGTTCGGAATTTTTTCCATTGTCTTTTCTGTTTTAATGGGTTACACATATCTTTCCCTGTCTTCGGCTTCTTTCTGTCCTGCCGGTTCGGAATTTATGCTGCGGTTTCCAATCATCGGCCGGGCTTATAGGTACGGTCTTTCTTGCCAATTACGCTTGCATGGCAAGGAAGAATTTGCAAGAAATACATTTCAGGCCGGACTATTAAAACACGATGATAGATCTTTGCAGCCAAAATCTGAACGGTGCGGACAGATTGGAGTGGAAATATCGAATCTGGATATAAAAGGATAATGGGTCGGTATAACAGGAAAGCAAACTGCTTCCGGGTGGGTCGGACAAGGGGCTGCCGGGCAAACTATGTAGTGACTTTTCCTTTTTTGGACTCTACCGAAGGTACAGGGAAAAATAGGAAGTGTCACTGTTTGCCCTTACCACAACCTGTCTGGAAAGGAAAGAGACGATAGGGAGAAAAAGCAATGGCGGATGAATGGAAGGGGCTTGGCTTATGCCGTGGAATACCGTGTCGTTTCGGTTTGCCGAAGCTCCGGCATGGAACAGCACAAAGTCAAGACCCTGTTTGTCCGGCATTGCCTCCCCGTATCTTGTATGGAAAGGATGGTTGTGGTACAGACATTCCGCTGATATGGGTGGGGAAGCAAGCGATAAAAAAGGAGACTGGTAAATGGTATAAAAGGATGACGGGCAATTCCTTTGGGATTGTCCTAAAAAGGGAGTGGGCTTATAGCCTTGTAAATAGGAAAGCCGGGGGAGCAAACCTTTATGGCTCACTACCCCCGACATTGCATATTCACATTTGCTAATCTGCTAATCAAACCAGTCGGGATTATCAGCTTTGAGTTGGACTATCAACTCATTATTTTTTATTGTTGTCATTTCATATGTTTGAATTAAAGAAAGTAAGTAGTGGGTGGATTGCTCCACCCTTGCTACTTATTTAGGCTGCCACTTCGGGTTGCTGTTCTTCTGTGGGTTGAAGAACTTCTTCAGATTGAGGTTGTTCGGTTTCTTTTGTCTGCTCCAACAAAGCGACTTTCTTTTCTTCAATGCGTTTATGGCGGTTTTCATACACTTTATTGTACTTGTTTGTAATGTTTGCCAACTCTTCGGGCATGTGTTTTTTTGCAAAGTCAAACAAAAGTGCAGCCGTGCCATTGTTCCTAAAGGCATCTTTAAAATTAGCAATCAAGAAATCCCTGCGGATAATGGCTTTTGCTTTTGCCGTAAGATTGGCTATGACGTTTATCTTATCTTCATCTTTCAGATAGTCACATTCTTTGTCAATGCCGATGGCTGCATAATTTTCCTTACGGAGAGAGGACAACAAGAAGAAATACATCATCCTATCTTCATCAGCACCAAATTTCGTTTCCGTTGTATCAATTTCCTTTATCACCCTTTTTACATCATCTACTGTGTTTTCAGTGGCGATTTCCTTGTTACGCTTGTCTTTTTTCTCCAATTCGGCTATTTGTACAGCTATTGTTTGTATAGCCTTGTCACTTTCTGCTATTTGAGCTGCGGTCTTTTCCATATAACAGAGAGTGATGTCAGCCTGACCAATCTTGGCATAAAGGGTAATCTCCCCAGCTTCGCATCGCCGACTGATTTCATTGCATATCTCCATGTAATCAGCTTGTTCTTCCTCGTGCTCCTTCAGTGCATCCTCATAATCTTCGGAGTTATCGTAATCTTTGATTTGTGGTTCTATCGGATTTTTAGGAAAAGCTATACAGCTATTTATTGTTTCAACGTCATAGCCCGAAGCGATGAGACGTTCAACCGTGGTTTCATTAGTGCAATATGGGTCATGGCAAAGGATTATATCGGGCTGTTGTTGCGCAATCTGAATGGCTTTCTCTTTCAAAAAGGCTGCATTCATTTCGGCAAGACAGGCACGGTTGGAACATTGTCCGCAACCACCATCATTGAACAGCAAAAAGTTGTTGGTGTTATGTCGGCAAGAAGCACATTCGGTTTTGTCGAAGCAGTAACGCTCCAAGTCTATGGTGAATTTCTGTTCGATAAGTTCTGCTATCTCTTTGGCTTTTCGGCCTCTCCAACTGGAATAGTGCTGAATGCCTTCTTTGAGGTATTTCTCGTACACCTCACGTTGCACATCTTCCCCATATCGGCATATCTCAGAAGCCACGCTAATGGTGATAATGTCTGCATCCAGCAATTCAGCAAGTTCGGGAATGAGGGTGGAGAAATTCAATCGGGTACGGATATAGTTCTCACTTTTGACAAATAAGACAGACAAGGTTTCTACCGTATGACGTCCACTATCAATGAGTTGCTTATAAGCATTGGCTTCTTCCGTAGGAGTAACGTCTTTACGCTGCAAGTTCTCTGTGACCGCCATTTCCTGTGCTTCCTCGTCCGAAAGTTCGGATATGATAGCCGGAACTTCTTCCAAACCTGCGATAACGGAAGCACGGTATCTGCGTTCACCAAACACAATCTCGTAACGGCCTGTTTCTGCAATGGGACGCACGGTGATAGGTTGCAATATGCCTTGTTGCTTGATGCTTTCCGCAAGTTCGTCCAGCCCCGTTTCATCGAAACGCTTGCGAGGGTTGTAGTTACTCGGCTGAATGTTTGCCACTGACACTAACGTGATGTTTCTTTTTGCTGCTGATTGATTAGCTGTTGTCATAATCTTTGTAATTTTAAGAATTTGATGTTATGTGAATATTTGTTTTTTCCCTTTCATCGGTTCCTTTTTGCCGAAACCGTTTTTGGAGTTTTACAATGCCGCACACAGCTATCGGAACAGCTTCATGCGACGGCTTTTCTTGTCAATTACGCTCCGAAGGAGGAAGAATTTGCAAGAAATTCACTTCAAGCCAGTGGCATCAAGCGCGATAGCAGACCTTTGCATTAGGAAAACCCAACCGGTGCCGGCTTAAAAAGTGACTGGAAGAAAGGTTAAGGGAAAGGATGAGTAGAAAAGGATTGTGAAGTCTCTGTATATAAATAGGTATGTGAAGAATGGTATAAAAAGGAAGGATAATATTTATAAAGGTCTCCGGATTGGGCGGGTAGAAAATCAAGGCTTGCCGGACATACAAAACAGCGGCTTTTTCCAGAACTCCATGCTGAGACAACTCGACTGCTGTCGAAGTCCCTGCATGGAGTACCCGGAATGTGCCGCCGTTTGTCCTGCCTCTCCCCGTGTCTGAGCGAAGTGAAAACTCTGGGAGAGGTCAAGCCTTATACCTCTGGAAAATCCGGGTGGGGAAACCGGAGTAAGCCATGCTTATTATAAAAGGTATGGTTGCCATGAGGTATTACTCATTGAGCAATTATAAAAGGGAGACGGTGACTTATGATGTGGCACGTAGGCGCATCATAGAAAGGAATCCCCTTGCCTTGTCTCACGACAAATCAAAGGGGATGGTTAAAAATATACTGTATGAATTAAGCTGCGATTGCTGTCACAACCGGTTGTTGCTCCAACTCTTTCAAAGAGTTATCAATCTTCTGTTGCAACTCCTTGCACTCCTGTTTTAATGCGTCCAGTTCAGCGGTCTTGTTCCACCTGCGGCTGACAATCTGCTTCAAGGTCGGAATTTCATTTGCCAATTGGTCAATCTTTTCCTGTTGGCGTCTTATCAGTTCCGGCAACTTGTCAAGGGTGGCTTGCGGATAGGCTGCGGAATCGGCAAAGCCCAATGGCAATGCGCCGGACAAACCACATTTGTATTTCAAGCCGCTCTTACCCTCTACCAAGAAGATGTTACGCTCAAAAACACCGGTATAGTGGTATTCGCTGCGGACGGACAGGTTCAGACCGATGTAGCTGCCAACGGTGCCGATAGCTTCGCCCCTGTAACTTTTGGCTATCTTGTGCAACTCACGTCCGGTTTCTTCCGCTGTGGCTTGTTGCAGGTTCAGAAGCAAGGTTTTCCGTTCGCCTTTGTATTCTTTATAATATGCCCAATCCTCGGACATCCGTTGTTTGGTTAGCATGGTTTCCTCTATATCCTGCTCAGTTTTGGCAATCTTGCGCTCAGCACGGTATCTTTCCTTGTTGAAAATGGCCTGCTCTTTCTCCAACTGCATAATCCGGTTGTCAAGCTTTGCCTTGTTCAACAAATCCATATTGCCGGAAAGGACTGCAACGAACTCGGCGAAGTTCATGCCTGTGTTCTCGTCCATGCTGTCCTCGTCAATCCTGCGCACGGCTATCGTGCCGTTGTTTATCTGATTGATAAACAGTTGCTTGTTTCGTAACAGGTTGAATTTGTAGGCATCCAGCGTTTTCTCCGTGCCGTAAATGATAATATCCACGACATTGCCACCCCAAAACTTCACGGTATTGCCTTTGCGGACGGCACGGCCATTGCGCTGTTCCAAATCAGCCGGACGCCAGGGCACCTCCAAATGATGCACCGCCACGGCTCGCTGCTGCGCATTGACACCTGTACCCAACATGGAAGTAGAGCCGAACAATACCCGGACAGTACCGTTATTCATATCCGTAAACAGCTTCTTACGTGCCTGTTCAGTCTTGGCGGTCTGGATAAACTGTATCTCTCTTGCCGGAATACCCATTGCCACCAACTTATCTTTGATGTCTTGGTAAATGTTCCACTCGTTAGGCTTGTAGGTACTTAGGTCGCTGAACACAAATTGCGTACCTTTGTTCGCTTTGGAGCGTACATAATAGTCATAGATAGTGACCGCACACCGGGAAGCCTTATTGTCCGGGTCGTCAGCGAACTTTTCACCCAACAGGCGCATATCCAAAGCCATTTTCCGTGCCACATTGGTAGCTACCAGCATTTTGGCCATATCCAGATTGTCGGGTTGCGGAATGTCAAGCCCCAAATCATCCCAATTACCGCTACCGGCGAACGACACCAAACGGCCAATCATTTCCTCTTGGGCAATGGTAGGCTTGTCGGACAGAAAACGTACATTCTTCTGTGGCACGTCAAGATTAATCATTTCAGCCGTGCGGTAATCGGTTATCTCACGCAGGAAAGTAGCCAGTTCGGGTATCTTGATATACGTGCGGAAACGCTCTTTGCGCTTGATTGAGCCGGTGATATTCAACTCATAGTCGGTTGTCTTTTTCGTGAAAATCGCTGCCCAAGCATCAAAACAACTTACGCATTGGCGTGACAACTCTTTCGGGCGCAAATATTTGAACAATACATACAATTCGGTCAGCGCATTTACCACCACCGTACCGGACAGGAACGTGGCCCCCAAATCCTTGCCTGTCCGGTTCTGTATGTCACGGATGGCGATAAGCAGGTTCATGGCACGTTGAGAGCCTTGTGTATTACCGATACCGGCAACCCTTGTGTGGCGTGTCTGGAACATCAGATTTTTAAAATAGTGGCACTCATCGACAAAGATATGGTCAATACCCATAGCGTGAAAATCAACGCAATCATCCTTTTTCTCGCCAAGTCTTTTTTTCAAGGCTTCCAAATTGGCTTCAAGGTTCTTCTGCCGTTTCTCCAGACCTTTCTGTAACCTTTTGCTGCAATCAGCCATGCCGCTGGCTTTCAACACTTCCAAAGAGCGTTCCACGTCTTGAAGCTCTTGTACGCATATCTCCAGCATGGTCTGCTCGGATTGCGGTATCTTGGAAAACTGGTCGTGCGTAAGGATGATGCAATCCCAGTTGTTGTTCTTGATTTTTGAGAATAATTCCTGCCGGTTGGCCGAGGTGAAGTCCTCTTTGCCTGGATAGAGCAATTTGGCGGTCGGGTATGCCTTGCGGAAACAGTCCGCAATCTCGTGTACGTTGGCTTTCAAACCGATAATGAGGGGCTTCTGCACCATGCCCAAACGCTTCATTTCATAAGCCGCCACACACATCACCATTGTTTTGCCTGCACCGACTTCGTGCCAGCATACACCACCGCCATTCTGCTTAATCATCCAAATGGCATCCTTTTGTGAAGGATAAAGGTCGTTGTATGGGAACTGCTCAAAAGAAAGGTTGGGGAATGTCTGTGCCGAACCGTCATAATGAGGACGGACGTAACAGTTGAATCGCTCGTTATATAGGCGCACCAATTCATCACGCACGGCAATAGGCTGAGTATCCAACCATTCGTTGAACTTGCGGCGTATCTCCTGTATCTTCGTGGCTGCCGCTTGTATGGCTTCTTCATCGGGAACACGGACACTTTCACCGTTGCGCATTACCTCTTTGGTGATTTCGGGTACGGTGTCATGCAGGGCATGGACAAATAGAGCCTCCCCGTTATAGCTGCCTATCGAATAAACATTGTAGGCAATGGGTGAATAGCCTTGCAAAGAAATAATATAGGTATCGTTCACATCGAAATACATTACCGTTGTATTTACCCCAAACAGGTCTTTGGCAAAGGAAGCGTAAATGCTTGCCGGAATCCAACGCTCACCCATGTTAAAATCCAATTCCTCGTAAGGTATCAGTTCCGGGGTGGCATCTTCCAAAGCCTTTACGGATGTCGCTACCCATTTTTGAACATCACCTGTCAGATCGGCAAGAATGGTGCGTATCTCCTTGCACTTCTCCACCACGTTACCGGCAAGGAACTTGCCTTTGTTCTCCCAGCAATCTGTCAAAGGGTTGTAGAATATCTCACCGGCAAGGGCTTCGGTCAGTTCCGCTTCGGTCTGTCCGGTTGTCTGTACAAGATAGTCCATATCGACTGCTCCGTAATAGTTAAGGCTGCTTGCCAACGCTTCTACCGGTATCAGTTGTACGGATGTATCTATCTTCTTGAACGCAACAGGCTCGTGCATGATGTCCGCTTTCATCAACTTGTTGCCGGTTTGCATTTCAATCGTGAATACTTCCATGCCCAGACTATCCCAAGAGAAAAATTCCTTGTTGTCGTTGTGGTGGAAAAAGCCCCACTTGCGCACATAGGCATCATAGTGTTTGTTGAGTTGTTCCCTTAGCTTCGGGAACTCGGTCATTTCCTCACTTTCTTTGGTAGTCAGTTCAAAATAGGCTTCACGGATAGGTAGATAGTCGTTAGCACGTTCTATGTTTATCCGGGAAACTTTCAAAGGTACGAATGTAACGGTTATGTCGGAAAAACAATTAGCCTGTTTGTAGCGGAGTGTGCCAAGTTGGTTTTCAAAGAGTACCAACGTGCCGTTTTTCATCCACTTGTGCAACGTGCCTGTGTACGTGCGTTTTTCCCTGTTGGGCTGTGCCACCTTATTGGTATTAAAGCAATCAAAAAGTGACATTTGTATGCCGTCAATGCCTTTGTTCGGTGTGGCAAACAAGTTCTTTCTGAAAAAACGCTCAAAGTCGGCTTTCAGCATGGAGGAAAGGGTTTGTTGCAAATCGGCTTCCTCTCCCTGCCAGCGGTATTTGCGCACATATTCCCCATATTGGTTGGTCTGTATGCGACTTTCTGTAAACAAGGCGGTTTTTGGTAAAGTAAACAATTTATTGATATGTCCGGTATATTGGTCACTACCCGGTACGATTTCTCGGGTTGTTTCCATGAACAGCTTTTCACGGTCTGTAAGCGTTACCTTACGGCCGCTCTTTTGGAATATCAACAGGTCGCTGCCTACTTCAATGCCGCTTGTCTGCATGAACAGGCTATCAGGCAAACGTAATGCCGTAATCAGATTGCAACGGTGTACAAGGTAGTCACGCACGAATTGGTTGCCTTGTGTGTCAGCGATACCTCTTGATGTGACGAAAGCCAATATGCCGCCCTCGTTCAGTTTCTCAACGGCTTTCAAGAAGAAATAGTTATGGATGGTCTTGGAAGCCTGTGCATAGATGCCGCCTTTTTTGCTAAAAGTATTGTCGAACACACGGAAGTCGCCAAACGGTATGTTGGAAGCGATTACGTCAAAGCGGTTGTGTTCCGTCTCTTGGCTGTCAATCGTTTCAAATCCTTCGATGAATACCTGTGTGTCGGGATGCAGGGCAGACAATACAAGTCCGGTAAGCAGGTCTTTCTCAAAAGCTATCCGATGTGTAGCCATATCTCCGACTGGCAGGGAAACGCCGATACCCGCGGGGGGGTCTAATTGAGCATCGGCAGGAAACCGCCGATACCGGCGGACGGTTCTAAGAATGTGCCCATTTTAAGGTCGTTTGCCGTGAAAGTGTCTTTGATTTGCTCGGCTACGGCTTGAATAAGGAATGTCGGGGTATAAAAAGCTGTCAATACGGACGATTTCAGACTTTGCAGGAGTTGCCTGTAAAGTGTTTCATTCCCCTTTGCCGCTTTTAACAGGACGGAGAGCAAGCGCTTGACGGCTTCCTGCATGGTGTCGGGTATGGGGGTGTCCGTTCCGATGCTCAATACTTCCTTGATACCTCCGAAGCCTGTAAACTTGGATAATGTCTCACGCTCTGCGGTGGTCGCATTTCTGCGTTCCTCGTGAATGGCAAGGGCTATGCTTATCGCTTCGATATTGCCCTCTAATGCTTTTAACTTGTTGTAACTCATACGTGTATATTTAACCTTTTGTTTAATATTTCCCTTTCTTCGGGCGGGTTGTTGCAACCTGCCGGGAATTATTTTTCTGCCCCGAAAAGGTGACGGGAGAAATACGGGGCAAATCTGACGAGGGAAATACGCTCGAACTTGTGAGAGGAAGATTTCGTGAAGGCATCCACGGCACAGCCGGATTTGACAGGTTTTGACACCGGACGTTACCTTTGCGGAAAAATAAATCCGGGCCGGGTGTAACTGCACTAAAGAAGGCAATCTTGATTGTTACGCTATTAGAGGGGAGGGAAAGTTTATAAAAGGAGCTACTTCGGGTAAAAGTGGAAAGGAAGCCGCTCTTGGAGCGGAAGGTAAAAAAGGGAATAGAAATGGAGTGCTAACCAAAAGAAAAGGCTCTGTGCAGTCATACACAAAACCTTTTCATTGATTAAAACAGATTGACAACCGGCATACCTCGCAGCCTGGCTCTCTTGAAGGTGTAGTATGTACCGCCTTTGGGTACTCCATTGAAATAGGCTATCAAGTGACTGGAACAACACAACATATAATCATTTCTCCGAAGAAAACAATCATCAGCATAGCTCTCTCCAAGCATGACAACTTCATCCGCTTTGTCGAGAATATCATAATAGTATTCCTTTTGATAAGGAGTGAACTTCTCATATTGTCACGATAAGGTACGGCGGCAACTAAAACCATATCAGGGTATTGGTCTTTCAGAGACGACACCGTTTCTGCGGCAAGCAGGTCGAAGCCCATTCCTTAATGTACATAAAACGACTTTAGATATAAGTTATTTTAAGAAATTATTGAGTAATTGATATGATTAACCTGAAAAAATGCATCTATTAATTTAAAATATTGTATATTTGCCCTTGGTACCAAAAATCAAACAAAATGTGTGATACTTTAATACATGACCTACGTAAAGCTCTTTTGACAACATCTAAGAAAATCGGCCAAGAGCTATTCGATAGTTTGATAAAAGCAATTTTAGAAACTACAGGTTGTGATATGTGTTCATTATGGAGTATCTGTAGTAATAATACTAATGGAGGATTCCAATCTGCATCACTTATTGCAAGAAATCTGCGGGTAGGTTTAGACTACAACTTTTGCTGTGAAGAAGATTACGTTCATGAGTTAAGTAATTGCTTCATCACAGACGTACTTCGCGAAACGAAGAAAACCAAACTACCCTATTATTCTTGTTCAAAATCAGAATGCCCGAATCACAAGTCTCCTAGATGTATTAATGCTCTAAATTTACAATACTTTATAGGCATTCCAATTCCGAATTATAATAATAATTCTAAAACAATGGCGGTTTTAAAACTGTCATATATCAATGAACTTCAGATTAATCAACTGGAATTATGGGCAAACACAATCAGAGATTTTATAAGTTCATCTTTACATCGTTATTTGTTATTGCAAAAACAACAAATAATTGATGATCTTATTAAGAACTATCAAAAAAGAGGTCAGGAAAAGAATATAGCCAATATTTTTGAGCCTATAATTGATATAATACGTACAAAATATTGCATATGTGATGGTGCTTCTTTTTTTATGTGGGATTCTTATATGAATCGTTATAATTTATTAGTTACACATGGTTTGGTTGGCGTAGAACCTAAAGACTATTCAAAAGTCTACTATCAATCAGGAGAAGGGTTGACCGGTAAAGTTGCAGAAGTAAAAAAAGCCAGAATTTATGATAATTTAGAAACAGAAAAGAAGAATAGTGAACACAAAGAAAAATGGAAAGAAGCTACTATTGTTCCTGGAAAAACAATGATGGTTATTCCTATTTTTCGTCCTTCTAATGGTAAAGATGTGATCGGTATTCTACGATTGATAAATAAGACTAATAAACAAGCCCCTTGGGTTATTGATTATTTCAATGATGTTGATGTTGATTTAATCAGTTTTGCTTCAAACTATATAGCATTATTCATTGATTACCTTCTAGGCGAAGAAGCACAAAGTGATTTTATTTCTAAATTGTCCCATGAATTTTATACGCCAGCACATGCTATCCACAAAACAGCTCACCGCTTGGTAAAGTATAAAGATAATGATGAATTTATTAAGCGTTATTTAGATCCTTATTTGGATGATATTATTTATTATGCAGAATTTCAAAAATGGCAGGCAACAACAAACTTATATTTATCAAAAATCAGGCGGAAAACTCCATTAATCAAAAGGTATAATATAACTAAATGTGCGTTGAAAGAAATCATAAATAGAAGTATTTCAATAATTAAACCAATTGCAAGAAATGCAAGAGTGTCTTTTGACAATATTAAAATAGATACTCTATTTCCTTCGGTATTCTTGTATATTGATGAAACGGCTTTTGTAACTATATTTTATAATTTATTAACCAATGCTATAAAATACAATGATCCTGATACAATCTTCCATGTAAGCATTTCTGGATATGAAGGAGAAGATTTCATATCCATATATATAACGGATTATGGAGTAGGAATATTAGAAGGAGATAAACAAAAAATATTCCAAGTTGGTTATAGAGGAGAAAATGCAACAATTTATAATAATAATGGATTTGGTGTAGGCCTTCCGGTAGTGAAACAGATTACAAATGATTTTGGAGGGGAAATAAAGGTTATAAACCTCAAATCTCCTACAAAGTTTGAGATAAAATTACCAAAATATTTATACAATAATAATTATATAAAATCAGAAATATGGAATCAGTAAATAGAATTTTATGGGTTGATGATGATGTGAAACGTTTGGAGCTAAGTGTAGATATTGATGAATTCACAGATAGAGGATTTGTAATCACAAAAGCAGAAAATCCGGACGAGTTTAATGAAATCATTGCAGGGCGACAAGATTTTCAATGTATAATTGTAGATATATCCATGCCTACCGGAAAGCATATAAACTTTGGAGAAGCCAAAGGTGGTATGAGAACTGGATTAATTGTATTGCAGCAAATTGTCGCAAATGAAAAATTAAACGATATTTTAAAAGTAGCATATACAATAGTCAATGATGAAGAAGTTATTTCTTTTTGCAAAAAGAATGGCATATACCATTTGGATAAAGGGAAATTCCTATCAGATTCTTTTGTCGACAAGATAGAACAATTGCTTAAATCTAAAGAAAACAAATAATAATACTATTTACATATTGTTATGGACGAATTTTTAAAAAATAAATTTAAACGGCATCGCATTTATTTTGTTTTTTTGTTTGCCCTTGGATTTATAGCATTAATTTATGCTGTATCAGATCTTGATTGTAGTAGTCTGAATTTTTCAATGGATAAATTGATATTTATATTAGGCGTTTTTGTATCAATCGTTGGTCTTTTTGCTACGACTTATTTTGTTATATTGGCAATGGATGCATACGCACATATAAAAGAAATAGAGAAGGTTAAAATTGAAATAGTCCAAACTGCGAGAACTATTAAAACACAGTACCAAGAGACAACTTTGGCAAAAACAAATATAGAAAGTGATATTGTAAAGATCACAGAAGCAAGAAAAATAATAGAGCATGATGTAAAAACAGCAAATTTGCAGATCGAAAAAGTAGAAGATATTCTTAAAGTTTACTCCGAAATGCTATATGAGGATTTAAATGAGAGAATTGCATTAGAAGGGCGTGGAAAGACAGGAACAGATAAAAATAGAATAATTCGTCGTAATGCTTTAAAATTAAGGCAGGCAAGGTTGTCTTATAAATTCCCAATGTTAGCCATAGATATAAGAGAAAAACTATTACTCCAATTAGGAGATATAGGAGAAACAATAGATATTCGCCCAATCCAAGATATCACTAAAGATGACAACGAACCAAAAAAATTGAAACAGATAGCAGAGATGGTTCTTCAAGAATTAGAAAAAAAAGCAGGAAGAGAAAATTGTTAACATGTCAATCAAAAATAATGCTCATTTGCTAAAAAATACAGCTATTAATATACTGTTTCAGAAATTCTATTGTTTATGCTAATAAGTTCAATATTACTTTTGATTTTATTTTTCTGGTGATAAACCCGATAGCGATTCCTGCCATATCCATAAGCAAAGAATTTGTCAAAATCCGTAGTTTTAGACAATTTCGTAATGACTGCTTGGAATCCTTTCTTGTCCGTTGCAAATACAGCATGGTTTACCAGTTCAACCAATAAGTTGGGAATTTGTGTGTCCCATACGTTGATAAGATTTTCAAATATCACATTCATAGCGTCTCAATTAGATATTATAAAAAACGATACAATCTTCCACTTCGGTTGCCTTTCCGAATAGTGGGTCATTTGTGTAATAAGGGGACATACCGCCTTGCACGTTGTCCGTAATGGGGCATACCAGTTCTATACACCGCTTACGCAATAGGTTGTCAATCATTTTAATCTCTTTGTCTTTTAAACCTGTGGCGTCTCCATTAGCCATGTAAGGCAATGCCCACGTGGGTACTCTTTCGATACTTCGTTCCATATAGCTCTTTATTAAGTTAATACTATTATTTTCTCAATGTCAGACTTGTTTTCCCTACGTTCCTTTTCAGTTCCGCAGGTCGGCATATCAAACTTTTTAAGGCATCTCCTGAATGAAGCCATTGACGGAATAAGGCAAGTCCGGATATGAAAATCGACCATGCAATAGTCTATTTTCATCATCCGAACAACGTGCGGCTTGCTATTTCCGGGCTTCATTCTAATTTCGCCGGACAAGAAGTGATGTGCCGGCTTACGGGCCAAAAGAGCAATATGCTTCTTTATAGCGGTACAATGGGGAGGGATATGGTATAATAAGGAGGATAGGCTGTAAAAAGGGAGTGTGCGTAAATGTATCTGTTGAATACAAAAAAACGGCCGAAACCGTTTTTGAAAGGAGAAACTGTTGTTATGCAGTTTTTTTAGCTTTCTTCTTTTTTGAAGCGACAGGAGCTTTTTCTTCTTCTTTCTCCACCGGCTCATAGAAGTCGGTGACTGCCATGATGATACGGTTATGTTTGACTCCTTGCTGGTCAGTCCATTCGTCGGGTTTGAAAAATCCCTTGACTGTAATGTTTTTGCCTTTCTTCAGCAACTCAAAGGAAGTGCTGTCATTTTTACGCCAGGCTTCCACGTAAATGAAAGATGACACATATTCTTCTCCGTTTTGCTCCTTGCGGCTTACTGCCAGTGGGAAGCGTGCTACGCTTGCTGTTGTAAACTGACGGATTTCTGCATCCTTACCAACGAAACCTGTTACTGCGAATGAATTTTCTACTACTTTCTTCATAATTCTATTTTTTAGAAGTTAAACAATTAATTTTTATGATGCTATCGGATATTGCAGGTATAGGGCGGCACCAGGGATAGCACGCAAATACGCTATATTTTTCACGCAGTAGAAAAATGTCGGAAGATTTTCGTGTATGTCATTGGTCAGAACGGAGTGACCCGTAGATGCTTCGGCATCGCTGCATTATATCTTTGCATCTGAAAAATATTGTGACTTCGCCATCAAAAAGAGATTGACGAAGGGAGGGCGAAGAAAATAGCAGTAATAGTCGGAAAGGAAGCTGAAATATGTTAATAACCGCACGTGGCTCTATCCATGAGGTAAAGGAGCAAATCAGAATGGAAACTTCATTATGAAATGAGGAAACCGTGAAAATCAACAATCACATAGGCATTGTTGATATAAAGCAATACTCATTGGGATATAGATAATGTAAGGCTGACTATAAAAAGTGGAGAAACGATATTTGCCGGCAGTTTCAGTAGCCTATCGGCTGGATAGAAGAAGGAAAAGGCTGTTAAACAAGGAAAAAGTTATCAGAAGGTTACTTTTCCTGTCAAAAAAGACTTTGGCTGTCTTTGGGAAAAAGGATTGCGGTGAAACCTTTTATAACAGGAGTGTATGTAAACAGATGATATATAAGAAGAAAAAACAAATGAGATAAGTTAAAAAGGTGGATTGGAATATGCTGTTTCTGCGTATCTTTGCAAATGGAAGTGCATCATAATAAGAACAAATTATAACCTTCCAAAAGAAAAGGCATAACGTGCCTATAAAGCGTATCAATAACAAAGAAGATAGAGAATGGAAAAACTGATTATATGGATTGTCCTATTGGCGTTCTTTTACCTGATGAACAGGATAAGCACATGGAAAAAGAGAGCGGCTGCGGCCTTTCTGGTAGTGGGGCAACGTGCGATAACAAAGGAGGAACGCAAATGGGGATATCGCAATGCGCTGCGTGCAGGGGAAAAGAAAGCGGAAAGATTCTATGTATATTCAGCTTTGGAGGATTTCATGGATGAGAAACCGATGGTGCCTTTCAAGATGAAACTTTCCAACGGCAAGAAGATTCCGGCAATATTCATTGACTATTACATACCCAAAAAGGATTGGAATTTCATCACTGAGGAACAACGGAAGTTTGTACAAATGGTATATGACTTTAAGGACGGACGTGTGTCTTGCAGCCGTTTATTCAAAGAAGCATTGGCAAAGCTGGATTTGCCAGATAGTGTTAGTGTTGTATTCATGCCATGCAGCAATCAAAGCAAATACCTTACCCGATTCAGCCGGTTGAACAATGCTTTGTCGTATGAAGAAAAGTTGCATCCGATGCTGTACAGTCTTACTTATCTGGAGGCCCGTGAAAGCAAACACAACATAAAAGATAGGGATAAGGTAAATGCGGATTCCAATGTCATTATCAATGCAGACATCGTAGGCAAGAAAGCCGTAATTATTGACGACGTAATTACAACAGGAAGCAGCATCAAGGAACACGCAGAGGAACTTGGCAAATATGGGGTGGAAGTTGTCGGGGTTGTCTGTTTGGCTAAAACCGTGAAGTATCCGGAGAAAATAGAGATTTGGATTGAATCTCATTTCAAATAGAAAAGCGTAAAGGAATACTGGTTTAGTCCGGTTCTTGTAATATATATACAAGATTTCATTAAACCTGTTTTTCTAAAGTTGGAGAATCTTGCTTTCCAAAAAAGGAAATCTTAAAAGTAAAATGTGACAGGTTTAGTTTAGTCCTTGTAGTATATATACAAGATTCAATCAAACCTATTATTATAAACTCATCCGGCTGATTGCTTGATTATGCACTGAGTGGAAAATACACTCGGTGATTTTTCTTTTGGGAGGCAAAAAATATCAAATATAGGGAGTGATTTGAGGTCGGAACTTACTTCTTACGATTTTGTGTTGATTGGCTGAATTTTGAATGATTATGTTACTATTTTGTTAATCTAAGAAATTTATTGTTTTGTATATTGTTGTAATTCAAATACATACAGCGCTATTTTTATAATATTCCCATTTATGGCGCGCCACATAGAAAGTCAACGGAGCCTTCAATTCCAGCCGCAAGCCTATTTTATTCAAGCCTCGCCCTATCTGCTTGGCTTTCACCTTATATTGCTTGCGGTCAGTTATGTCACAATATCGCAAGATAGGCAGCAGGTACTCGGAGCTATCATCCTTGTATCTATCTACAATCTCCTGCATCAACTCCTCCCACAGAATAGTCAACTTCTGCCCGGTTTTTTTCCGACTGTATGTCAGGATTCCATTCTGCAGATTGCTCTTCTTCAAGTGTGCCATATCAATAAACGACATCCCCCGAGTATAGAAACTGAAAAGGAAAATATCCCTTGCCAGCTCCAACTGGGGTTCGAATGACAAATCAAGCTCCTTGATCATTTTGATGATTTTAAAGGGAACGGCCCGTTTTACGGTCTTGTCTATGCCGGTATAGACATGTTTGAAAGGTTTCTTGTCGGTGGTATAGCCTTGCTCTACAGCCAGGTTATACACACTCCGCCAGATTCTCATATAATAGGAAGTACTGTTCTTTACCAAGCCCTTCTCTTTCAGATAGGCTTCATACATCTCCATCAGCTCCGAATCAAAGGCTTCAAAACTCAGATCTTCATTCTTTCTGAATTGGATAAAGCTGTTCATTGTCGAGGTATAACCTTCTGCCGTCCGTCCCCTTTTCTGCCGCTCCAGTTTATTGATACATCGTTGCATGAAGTTGAACACACTCTCTACAGAAGGGATTTTCCGGAAAGAAGCCACGATATCATCAATGGTGTATTCCACACCGGTCCGCTCCAGATCATTGATAATACCTTGTAACCGCGTCATCTCCCAATTCGTCTGGTCACGTATCAGCAGAAGACGCGCTTTACATTCAGACTGTGTTGAAATAAGCAGACTGCCGGTGGAGTCGTCCCACTCGGAAGGCATGATCCGGTAAGAAGTCTTGATGAGCCGTGTCAGTCTGTAATGAATAATTTGATAACTTAATACGCCCTTTTTTCCTTTTACGCTCGATGGGCGGAATTTCAATTTAATGGATGCCATATTTCTTTTCTATATTATGGTTTTGTTATTCAAAACGAATATAGCAATATGGCATCAGGTACACTGTTGCACCTCCGGTTATTCTATCCTTCTATCTCGCTCAGTTCCAACCAGCGCATGGTCTTTTCATCAATCAAATCATTCAGTTCCGGCAATCGTTTGGATTTCTCCGTCAGTTCCTCCACTCCCAGCGTACCGCTGCAAAGGGCGGCTTCTATATCGGCCTTCTCCTGTTCCAGCCCGGCTATTTCTTGTTCCAGCTGCTCGAACTCTTTCTTTTCCTTGAAAGACATTTTCCGCTTGTCATTCAGGCGCACGCGGGCGGTCTTTTCCTCTTTTGGCTTTTCCGCCTCTTTGTCGCGCTGCTCTTTCGCCTCGCGCCAGTCACGATAATCGGAGTAGTTGCCCGGAAAATCACGAATGTCTCCCTGTCCCTTGAATACCAGCAAGTGGTCTACCACCTTGTCCATGAAATAGCGGTCGTGGCTTACTACGATTACACAGCCCTTGAAGTTCTGCAAATATTCTTCCAATACCTGAAGGGTGATGATATCGAGATCGTTGGTAGGCTCATCCAGCACCAGGAAGTTGGGATTACGCATCAATACCGTACACAGGTACAGGCGGCGGCGTTCTCCCCCACTCAGTTTATATACATAACTATGCTGTGTTTCGGGAGTAAACAGAAAATGTTGCAGGAACTGGGATGCGGTCAGTTTCTTGCCATTTCCCAATTCGATGACTTCGGCAATATCCTGCACCACGTCGATGACCTTCATTTGCTCGTCAAACTTCAGGCCATCCTGAGAATAGTAACCGAAACGGACTGTCTCACCGATATCCAATGTTCCACTGTCCGGCTTCTGTTCGCCCATCAGTATTTTAATGAACGTGGACTTTCCCGTACCATTGTTTCCCACGATGCCCATCTTCTCATAACGGGCAAAGATATACGAGAAATCTTCCAGAATCTTCAAATCACCGAAACGCTTGTACAGATGATCCGCCTCAAAAATCTTGGAGCCGATGTAAGAGGCTTTCATATCCAGTTTCACATTGCCGTCGTTGAAACGCTGCTTCGCCACTTTCTCCAGTTCGTAGAAAGCTTCTTCCCGATAACGCGCTTTATGTCCGCGTGCCTGGGGCATACGGCGCATCCACTCCAGCTCTGTGCGGTACAAGTTATTGGCACGGGCTATTTCGGCATTGGTCGCCTCGATACGCTCCTGCCTCTTTTCCAAGTAATAGCTGTAGTTCCCTTTATATGAATAGACCTGCTGATTGTCTATCTCGATAATTTCAGAGCAGACGCGGTCCAGGAAATAACGGTCGTGCGTCACCATAAGCAGACTGATGTTTCCCCGGCCGAGATACCCCTCCAGCCACTCGGTCATATCCAGATCCAGATGATTGGTAGGCTCGTCCAGAATCAGGAAATCGGGCTCGGTTATCAGCACATTCGCCAGAGCGACACGTTTCAACTGGCCTCCGGAAAGATGCTTGATCTGCTGGTTGAAGTCACGGATTTTTAACTGCGAAAGGATTTGTTTCGCCTTCCGTTCATAATCCCATGCCTTTTCGTGCTCCATCCGTGCCAACAGGTCTTCCAGTCCCGGATTGCCTTCGGTTTCCATGCAGCTTTCATATTCTTTGATGAGTTCCACCGTGCTGTTTCCGTGATAGAAACAGGCTTCGAGCACGGTCAGTTCTTCGGGATAATGGGGATCTTGCTCCAAATAGCCCACACGCAGATCACGGCGAAAGACGATGCTTCCTTCGTCATATCCTTCCTTACCGGCTATGATATTAAGTAAGGTAGTCTTGCCTGTACCGTTCTTTGCTATCAGGCCGATGCGTTGCCCTTCGGCCACTCCAAATGAAATCTTCCGGAACAAAACCAAGTCACCGAATGATTTGGTAAGCCCGTCTACTTGCATATATGGGGTCATTGTCTGTCTATTTATTTAAATCATCCAACACTGCCTCCGCCTCTCGCTTAATTTTCCTGAATTCGGATTTCAAGTCGCAGGGGAGTCCCTTTTTAGCTTTTCCCCACACCAGTGCGGCAGGGTCCAGCACCATATCCGAACACATAAACTGCAAGGCGGGATATTCTTTCTGTCCCTCAATGACAGTCACCCATTCCATACCTTCCATCTCATTCACCAAAATGGCTCCGAAAGCAATACCGAAATTCTCCCACGCCATACGCTGCTGAGTCTGGAAACGTCCGCTGTCCATTACTTGCTGTATACTGTCAATATCACTCTCCGACGCAGTGAAATCCTTGGTGAGTTGCTTTTTAATCGTGGTAGAAGCCCACTCAAAGGCGGTGTTCACCTCCCCGATTTCCAAGACACGGATCGGAATGATCTCACGCGGGTGACTTACACCTTCTTTGCGGACCTGCAAAGACCGGATGATTTCTTCCGCCGGATGCTTGTCTCCTCCTTTGGACACGGTAAAAGAACATTCGAAAGAAAGATCCCCCTCTCCTGTCACCCAGATATGAGTGGTGTACCAGGTGCCTTCTTCCTGAAAAGTTTCCGCGCTATAGGCGCAGTCCCACTTGCCCACTTTCACCAGGGAGGAAGAGGTGTTTTCTTTCAATTCGTATGCGATGCACTGCGAACCATAGTCAGCCGCTTCATCCTTATAAGCCGATATGCGGAAATTACCGCTCCACCGGTCGGGATTATAGAATAAAAAACTCTCTTCTGTATCTTCAAACTCGTGCCAGCCCATCGGGTATTCCAATGAGAACCAGCCACCGGGAGAAATGTATTTCATAGTCTCTATCTTTTTAATTCATTACTAACGGAAACGATTGTTTTACTTCACCGGCAATATCTCAATCCAGTAATCATCTGGATCATTGATGAAATACAAGCCCATAGCGGTGTTCTCGAAGCAAACGCATCCCATTTCCTTATGGAATTTACGGACTTCGTCATAATCACCTTCCACACGCAGACACAGATGGCTTTCGTTCTCACCCAACTCGTATGGTTGGGTATGGTCACGCAACCAGGTCAGTTCCAACAAGAAATTGCTGTGGTCATCGGCCATATACACCAGCACGAAGGAACCGTCCGAAGCTTCCTTACGATGAGACTCATGCAAACCTAACGCTGTTTCATAAAACTTGATACTCTTGTCCAGATCAGTTACATTGATATTGAAATGATCAAATCTTCCTTTTACTTTCATATTGTGTTATTCTTTTGTTATTCAATCTCTATTTTTTGTCCGCGATGTGTCAATGACACAAAACGCACTCCATGCGCTTCGGCAAAGTCGCGGAAAGCATTTGCCTTGGCATACTCCGGTGTGAAATGCATGGGTACAAAGATATGAGTTTTTATCTTTGTTACAAACTGTCCGGCACCCCGCATGTATTCTTTTCCCAAACGGGGGTCAACGGGAAACATCGCCACATCCACTTCGGGCGTATAGGCGTAAAGATCATCCAGCTCATGCAGGAAATTCTTCTCGGCTCCCTTCCACTCCGCCTCGGTACTCTCATCCATCCAATGCCAGTTATTCAAATCACCGGCATGAAAAATCTTTTTTCCACCTGTCTGAAGCAAAAACGATACTCCCACATCCGTGGAACCGAAAGCACGCACGCTCAATGTTTCATCCTTATATTCCTCTCCTTTTTTCAGCCAGACGGCATCTTCTTTCTGCGCCCTGCGATGACGCAAAATGTCTTTCGAGAAAATATAGATGATATCCGGCCGCTGTTCACGCCATTGCAATACCTCTTTATTAAAATGATCCGGATGAAAATGACTGGCCAGCACATACAGTTTTCCGGGTCTCCGCAATAATTCGCTGTGTACAGTTCCTTCCGGCATTCCCGCCTCTTGATTGCTGAAAGTCCCATCCATCAACCGGTTCAAATCCGCCTGCGCCTGTCCATCCTCCGAATCACGGTAATAATCCATGATTACAGTAAAGCCATCGCCTGACAAGGCGAATCCGCTATGATATATATAAGTAAGTTCCATATCCATACAACAAATTTATTTACCGATAGGTTGCACCTGCGCACGGGTCTTTTTATCAATCTCCAGAAACATATAATTCACTTTACCCGAATGTATCAGGGAGTCATTCTCCCGATATTTCCTCGTAGCATATTCCTTTGATTTCTCGTAGGTCAGTTTCGACATCTGGTTCTGGGATTTGCCCACCATGGTAGAATCCAGCTTCTCATCCGGAAAAAAATCATCCAGATTCACATCCCCTATCATCGTGGTTTCCAGAAAATTCATATTCTTATGTGATTTGTCTGTGTAATAACCCACAAACATATGTCCCGGAATACGCACCAGGATAGGATTGATATTGATGGCTTTCATCAGTGAGGCCAGCAACACGCTGCCATCCACACAGTTTATCTGCGAGGATTCCAGCGCATCGTCCAAGGTACGGACGCGCTGTGTATAAACCACATTGGACGAAAGACTGGTATTGGTGGTGGAGCTATACTTAAAGTTCCGCTTTTGCGACACATTCCACAATGCATAGACCTGTTTGTCCACATTCTCCGACTGGTGTGCATTACCTTGATACCCAAGAAAACGATTGACGATACGTGTATCCAAGGCTTCACGCAATAATTTGTCAATCTGAGGATGCTCCTCGTTGACGTAGGCCGCAAAAAACTCTCCCGTATCGTGAAACTTCATTTTATCGTCCACATATCCTAAAGGGCACTCATTGATACTGCGCATCGAGATGGTTTTCAAACGCTGTGGAAGTTCTTTCTTATTCAATTCCGCCTTGACGGAGATGCTAACGGGCACTGCCTGATTATTATCACGCAAAGCCTGATAGTTCCATATAATATCCGGGAAAACCAGATATTCTTTCCCCGCCTTGGGTAAAATAAACTCAGATACAGACTGAGAGAAAAAAGGAGTCTCGGCCACTTCTATACGCAATTTGCTATTGGCATAACTGTTCTTCAGCCGGATGGCGATACACGACTTGGGATTTCCGATATAATCGGAATCGGCAGGTACGATTAAACTGGCATCTGTGGTTGCGGTAGAAAGAATGGTTGCAGGGAAAATATTACCACCCAGCTGGTCGGTAATCTCGAACCCGGATTTAAAAGGCTCATACCGATAAATAAAGACTGAAAATGCCATTACCAGTATAGCAGATAATATTAATGTGGACCATTGCCACTTGTTCAGTTGTTTCATATTCCACTTTTCTACGCTATCTGTTAATCAGTTGTTTTTATGATTCCCCATCCACCATCATTCACTACAGACTACACTGATTGACACAGGTTCCATATCAAGCAATTGCTTTTCAATAGAAACAATCTGCATCAATCCGTGCAATCGGTGGCGAAAAGCTCGTTATCTCACTGCGATACTCTCTATCTCCACAAGCGCTCCTTTCGGCAAAGCCTTAACAGCTACAGCAGAACGGGCAGGGAAATCTCCTTCGAAATACTTGGCATAAACAGCGTTCATTTCAGCAAACAAAGACATATCTGCCAAAAATACGGTTGTTTTTACGATATTAGCGGTAGTCAGACCGGCTTCTGCCAATACATTCTTGATATTCTCAAAAACCTGGGTAGTTTGTTCAGTCACTCCTCCCGGAACAAATTCACCGGTAGCAGGATCAACGGGAATCTGACCTGACAGGAATACCATACCATTCACTTCAACAGCTTGACTGTAAGGACCTATAGCAGCAGGAGCCTTTTCTGTAAAAATCACTTTTTTCATCTTTTCTCTATTTATAATTAAGTAAAAATCAAATTTGACGGGCTAAATTAGTATTTTTTTCGCTATTTCATGCAGACTCTACTGAACAATCTGACCTATTTTTACGTTCATTTAACATCAGGGTTTTCACAGACAGAAAGGATGTTTCCCCACGTCGTTTTTTTTATTAATTTCATTAAATTCGGCAAAAAATCTTCTGTAATATGCATGAGATTAAAAAAAAATATCTACTTTTGTCCTCGGTAAATACGTCAGTTCCCTATCCGGGAAAGTCTGTTTACTTCCTGATAACAATCAAAACAACATCAATCCCATAATCGTAATTATGAGTGCATTTCCCCCTTCTAACACATTTTTGTGTAGATTGCGCTCCTTAATTATACCATTAAAAGATTATAAAGAAATATATTACTAATAACTATACTCTATGTATAACATTATTCAATTAAACGACAAAGACTTGTCGGAATTACAATCGATTGCCAAAGAGTTGGGTATCAAGAAAACAGACTCTCTAAAAAAAGAAGATCTGGTTTATAAAATTCTGGACGAGCAAGCCATAGTCGGAGCAACCCAAAAAGTAGCGGCAGAAAAAGCCAATGAAAGTCAACCCCGTAAAAGATCACGTATCAACGTTAAAAAAGACGGTGACAAGGTCTATACTGCAACCAAGGACAAGGCACAGAAACTGGAAGCCAATACCCCGCAGCCTGCCGCCGCAGCTGCCGAAACAGTAAAAGAGACTGCTCCTGTAGCGGTAACACCACAAACAGAAGCCGTGGCCGAAACAAGCGCGGAAGAAAAAACACCTAAAAAAAGAGGACGCAAACCGGGTAGTAAGAAAGTAACAGCCAAGACAGAAGAACAACCTGCAACGAAAACGAAAGAAACTGCAAAAGAGGAAGTGAAAGCTGAAGCACCGGCGAAACCGACACCCAAAAAAGCAAAAAAAGAAGAAACACCGGCTATTCCCGAAGAAAAAGAAGTGATTCTTCCCGAACTGGAATTCGGCAGTGAAACCGATGATTTTATTCCCATCGAGGATCTTCCTTCAGAAAAAATAGAACTTCCTACTGAGTTGTTCGGCAAATTTGAGGCTACCAAAGTAGAAACACCGGCTCCGGTACAGACACCTGCCCCCAAATTCCAACCACGCCAGCAGCGCGATCAAAATCAGAAGTACAACAATCCGCGCAACAATAATTACAACAATCCTCGTCAGGCAAACAATAATAACAATACGACGGCTGAGGGAGAAGCGTCTGCCAGCATTCCTCAACAACCGGAACGCAAACAGGTGGAAAAGCCTTACGAATTTGAAGGTATCCTGACCGGTACCGGGGTATTGGAAATCATGCCCGACGGATACGGTTTCCTCCGTTCATCCGATTACAACTATCTTTCCTCACCCGATGATATTTACGTTTCACAATCGCAAATAAAACTGTTCGGTTTGAAGACCGGTGATGTAGTGGAAGGCTCTATCCGTCCGCCCAAAGAAGGAGAAAAATATTTCCCGTTGGTAAAGGTGGAAAAGATAAACGGTCTGGATCCCGGATTGGTACGTGACCGCGTTCCGTTTGATCACCTGACCCCGCTGTTCCCCGATGAAAAGTTCAAACTTTGCAAAGGGGGATATAGTGATAACCTTTCAGCCCGTGTGGTAGATATGTTCTCACCTATCGGTAAAGGACAGCGTGCTTTGATTGTGGCGCAACCCAAAACCGGTAAGACGATCCTGATGAAAGACATCGCTAACGCAATCGCAGCCAACCATCCGGAAACGTACATGATCATGCTGCTTATTGACGAACGTCCCGAAGAAGTGACAGATATGGCGCGCAGCGTAAATGCCGAAGTGATCGCTTCTACATTTGACGAACCGGCAGAACGTCACGTAAAGATTGCAGGTATCGTACTGGAAAAAGCGAAACGCATGGTAGAATGCGGTCACGATGTGGTAATCTTCCTCGACTCTATCACCCGACTGGCACGTGCATACAATACCGTCTCTCCCGCTTCCGGCAAAGTATTGTCCGGTGGTGTGGATGCAAATGCCCTGCATAAGCCCAAACGTTTCTTCGGTGCTGCCCGTAACATTGAAAACGGTGGCTCGCTGACCATTATCGCAACCGCACTGATTGACACCGGTTCCAAGATGGATGAAGTAATCTTCGAAGAATTCAAGGGTACAGGTAACATGGAACTCCAGCTGGACCGCAACTTGAGCAACAAACGTATCTTCCCGGCAGTAAACATCGTGGCATCAAGCACCCGCCGCGACGACTTGCTGCTCGACAAGACTACTTTGGACCGTATGTGGATTCTTCGCAAGTATTTGGCAGATATGAATCCTATCGAAGCCATGGATTTCGTAAAGAGTCGTTTGGAAAATACCAAAGACAACGAAGAATTCCTGATGAGCATGAACTCATAAAAAATAAATCTCTTTTATTAAATGACGCAGGCTGTACCTTTTTAAGGTATGGCCTGTTTTTTATTATACTTCAATCAATATATCAATGCATCAATTTGCTAATATGCCCATGACCACGCAGAGTAGAATGCAGCAAATTGACACATTGGCAAATTATCCAATGGGTACAAAACCAGATTCCTTCCGTCTGATTAAAAAGACCTTTAAATCCGGAGAACCCATGAAAACAAAAATAATCTGCTTTATCGCATTTGTCAGTTATACCTTTTATTTAACCGCAGGAGATATTTATGTTTCTCCCTACGGTAACGACAATGCTGCCGGTACACGCCAATCTCCCCTCCAGACTCTGGAACAAGCCATCAAGCAAGCGCGCGAATGGAGAAGATTGCAATCACCCGAAACAACCGGAGGCATAAATATCCTATTGGAGGAAGGAATATACCCACAATATAAAAGCCTGTTCATCCGCCCCGAAGATAGCGGGACAACAGACTCTCCCACCCGTATCACCGCTGTTCCCAATGCCCGTGTAGTCTTAAGTGGCGGAGTTCCTGTGACAGGTTGGGAACAAGGATGCAAAGATACCAGAATACCAGAAACACTTAGAAATAAAATATGGGTAGCGGAAGCGCCCCGTATGGGAAACAGGATATTGGAAACCCGGCAAATGTGGGTCAACGGAACAAAAGCACAGCGGGCCGCACAGTTTCCCGACGGAGTAATGGAACGCATGATTGATTTTAACCCTGAGGAAGAGACGATCACCATTCCCACTCCACAAACAGCAGGGTTGAATGCCGCTTCACAAGTAGAGATGATCGTTCACCAACGTTGGGCCATCGCCATACTGAGAGTGAAGGAAATGATTACTGAAGGGGCAAATACAATCGTCCGTTTTCATGATCCCGAAAGCCGGTTGGAGTTTGCCCATCCCTGGCCTCAACCTGTCATTGACGGAGAAAAAGGAAACTCCTCCTTTTGTCTGGTCAATGCTCTGGAACTATTGGACCAGCCCGGAGAATGGTATCAGGATTACCCTTCCGGACGCATCTATTATTACCCGCGTCCTCACGAAGACATGACGAAGGCGCAAGTCATTATTCCGGCTTTAGAGACTTTACTGACTATAAGCGGAACATTAGAACGCCCGGTAAGGAATATACATTTTCAAAATATATCTTTCGAACATACTTCATGGATGCGCCCCTCTTATCAAGGACACGTTACATTGCAAGGAGGCTTCCATCTGCTGGATGCTTACAGACTACCCATACCGGGGCTACCCGAAAAAGCGGAACTGGAAAACCAGGCATGGATAGGCAGACCCGAAGCTGCAATACAGATAAAATGCGGCAATAACATAAACTTCAACCACTGCACATTCCAGCATTTAGCAGCCACCGGAGTAGATTATGAACGCGCCGTATCGACTTCCATTGTCGAGAATTGCCATTTCACCGATATTGGTGGCACAGCCTTACTGGTGGGCACCTTTCCCGATGAAGGATTTGAAACCCATGTGCCTTATACACCTTTTCATGAACAGGAATTATGTACGGGAATCACCATACGGAACAACCTGATTGAGGAAGTGACCAATGAAGATTGGGGAGGTGTAGGCATCGGAGCCGGATATGTAAAGAATATCCATATCGTACATAATGAAGTCTGCCACGTCAATTATTCAGGTATCTGTGTGGGCTGGGGATGGACCCTGCAGGAAAGCGGAATGAGCGGCAATCGGATTGAAGCCAATTACGTCCACCACTTTGCCCGGAGGCTGTATGATACAGGAGGACTTTATACCCTCTCCAACCAACCCGGCTCCGTGATGCGCAATAACCGGATTGAACATTTAATTGACGCGCCCTACGCTACCAACGACCGTGCGTTTTACATCTACTTTGATGAAGCAACGGATGGCTATACCGTAGAAAACAACTGGTGTCCGTCCGAACGTTTCGACTCCAACCGTCCGGGACCTCATAATGTGTGGAAGAAGAATGGTCCGCAAGTAGATGAAAGTATAAGACAAAAGGCAGGCAGGGTCGCTGTAGGTGGGGTGTCACAACCAAGAATCATTATAAAAACAAAATAACAAAAAGAGAATGAAACCAACCAATTACCACTTATTCGATTTTCTGGACTTTGATCCCGATCTGTCAAGAGACGAATCATTATGGAAAGCATACAAGCCCACCTCTGTCTATGAAAAAGACGGGGATATCTGTATAAACGTCCCCTTTCAAAAGCAAGTGCTCTCTAACGATATGGCGCCCGATACGACATCGCCCCGTGAAGAGTATACGCTGGTCATCCGTCAGTACACCTCAGGTATCACCCGGCTCTTTATCGGATTCGGTGAAGAAAGCATGACGGATCAGTCGGAAATGCTCCAATTCAGTGACCGGGTAAAGAAACTCCCTTTGCAAGTGACACAAACAGAAGGGGAATGGTTGATCACTACCCAAGACGGAATCCAACGGGCACTTATCCATGTAAAGCCCCCGGTACTGGACCGTTGGAGCGAACTGCTGCCCGATCCTCAAGAGACCTTGGATCTTCGCCTTTACCCCGACGGCAAACGTGAAATCCGACTGGCTGCCTACGACCACTTCTCCCCTCCCCGTTACGATGCGCTGCCACTGGCTTTCTGCAAACGAAACGGAGTGAAGGAACGTGCCACCCTTTCCTTTGAATCAAAACCCGATGAATGTTTTGCCGGAACAGGGGAACGCTTTGCCAAAATGGACTTAAGCGGACAAACGTTCTTCTTAAAGAACCAGGACGGACAAGGTGTGAACAACCGCCGTACCTATAAGAATATTCCTTTCTACCTCTCCAGCCGGATGTATGGAACATTCTATCACACCTGTGCCCACAGCAAACTGTCACTGGCCGGGCAATCCACCCGCTCGGTACAGTTCCTAAGCGACCAGGCCATGCTGGATGTTTTCGTCATAGCAGGCGACACGATGGAAGAAATCCTCCGGGGTTATCGGGATCTGACCGGATATCCTTCCATGCCTCCCCTCTGGAGTTTCGGCATCTGGATGAGCCGCATGACCTACTTCAGCGCTGATGAAGTAAATGAGATATGCGACCGGATGCGTGCCGAACATTACCCCTGCGATGTCATCCATCTGGATACCGGCTGGTTCAAGACCGACTGGCTGTGCGAATGGAAATTCAACGAAGAACGCTTTCCCGATCCCAAAGGGTTCATCCAAGGACTGAAGAAAAAAGGATATCGCGTGTCCTTATGGCAACTCCCCTACGTGGCGGAGAACGCCGAACAGATAGACGAAGCACGCAAAAACGATTATATAGCTCCGCTGACAAAGAAACAAGATTCGGAAGGTTCCAATTTCTCCGCTTTGGACTATGCCGGAACCATTGACTTCACTTATCCCCAAGCAACCGAATGGTATAAAGGACTGCTGAAGAATCTGCTGGATATGGGCGTGACCTGCATCAAAACCGATTTTGGAGAAAACATCCACATGGATGCCCTCTATAAAGGCATGAAACCCGAATTGCTGAACAACCTGTATGCATTGCTTTATCAGAAAGCCGCTTATGAAATCACAAAAGACGTAACCGGTGACGGCATCGTATGGGCACGCTCGGCATGGGCGGGATGCCAACGCTATCCCCTGCATTGGGGAGGTGACTCATGCAGTTCATGGGATGGGATGGCAGGCTCGCTGAAAGGCGGCTTGCATTTCGGGCTTTCCGGCTTCGCTTTCTGGAGTCATGATGTCCCCGGATTCCACACATTGCCCAACTTCATGAACTCTATAGTGGACGATGATGTATATATGCGCTGGACACAATTCGGTGTATTCTCCTCCCACATCCGTTATCACGGAACAAACAAACGCGAGCCGTGGCATTATCCCGCTATCGCACCTATGATAAAAAAGTGGTGGAAGTTGCGCTATACGCTTATACCTTATATCGTAGAACAAAGCCGTAAGGCCATCGCAAGCGGAGCACCTCTCTTGCAAGCTCTGATTTTTCATCACCCCGAAGACAAATTGTGCTGGCACATCGACGATGAATACTATTTTGGTAACGACTTCCTAGTAGCCCCGGTCATGAACAGCGAGAACCGCCGGGATGTCTATCTGCCCGAAGGAAAATGGGTGAATTTCTTCACAGGTGAACGCTTGGAAGGAGGACGCTGGCTGAAGAATCTGGATGTCCCTCTGGACGAAATGCCCGTATATGTACGTCAAGGAGCGACCATCCCCGTTTATCCGGATGAAGTGGAATGCACGGACGATATGGATTTAAGCAAAAGCATCGGTCTACACATAGACCCTCATTTTAAAGGAATATTTAAGAACTGACGAATATGGAAACTTGGAAAACGAATTTAGACGAGACAAAGAAACGATATATAGATTGGTGGAACCATAAAGGAATCATACTGAACATGTGGGAGCACTTTCAGGAAGGTGTGAAACCTCATGCGGATATCCCTGCACCCTCCCCGGCAAAAGACCTGAATCAGAAATGGTTCGATCCGCAATGGCGTGCAGAATACCTGGACTGGTACGTGGCACACAGCAGTCTGAAAGCAGATATCCTGCCGGTAGCCAATACCCAGTTAGGCCCCGGTTCATTGGCAGCCATCTTGGGCGGCGTGTTCGAAGGAGGGGAAGATACCATTTGGATTCATCCCGATCCCGATTTCAACGATGAGATTGTTTTCAATCCCGAGCATCCCAACTGGATCTTGCATAAAGAATTGCTGAAGGCATGCAAGGCGAAAGCAAACGGTCACTATTACGTAGGAATGCCCGATTTGATGGAAGGGCTGGACGTACTGGCCGCCTTGAAAGGTACAGACAAAGTTTTGCTGGATACCGTGATGCAGCCCGAAGTGCTGGAACAGCAAATGCAACAAATCAATGATATCTATTTCAAAGTCTTTGATGAACTTTACGACATCATCCGTGAAGGGGACGAAATGGCTTTCTGCTATTTTTCTTCATGGGCTCCCGGTAAAATGAGCAAATTACAAAGCGATATTTCTACCATGATCAGCGAAGATGATTATCGTCGCTTCGTGCAACCGTTCATCCGCGAACAATGCCAAAAGATAGACTACACCCTGTATCATTTGGACGGTGTGGGCGCCATGCATCACCTGCCCGCCCTTCTTGAAATTGAGGAACTGAATGCCATTCAATGGACTCCGGGCGTAGGTGAGCCACAAGGAGGATCACCCAAATGGTACGACCTTTACAAGAAGATCCTTGCCGGAGGCAAAAGTATCATGGCTTGTTGGGTAACCTTGGACGAACTGAAACCCTTGCTGGACAATATCGGTGCGGACGGTGTGCATCTGGAAATGGACTTCCATAACGAGAGAGAAGTGGAACAAGCGATGCGCATTGTTGAGGAATACTCCTCTTCCTCCTCTGACGTATCCAAAGAAGACCTTTTGAAAGAAGAAGCCGCTGCAACAAAACAAGAAACAATCGTCGTCAAAGACTCTGCGGCAGCCGGGAATGAGGCCTTGAAACCTTTGTTCAATGCCATTGTGGACGGAAAGCTGGAACCGGCCATAGAAGTAACCAAGAAAGCCATCGCCGAAGGAGTACAGCCCCAGGAAATTATCAACAACTACATGATAAAGGCTATGGGCGAAGTGGGACAACGCTTCCAGGACGGAAAAGCGTTCGTGCCCCAACTGCTGATGGCAGGACGCGCCATGAAGGGAGCTTTGGAACTTCTGAAGCCTTTATTGCAAGGGAGTGCCTCGACCACCATAGGCAAGGTGGTCATCGGGACCGTGAAAGGCGACTTGCATGATATCGGCAAGAACCTAGTAGCTTCCATGCTGGAAGGCTGCGGCTTTGAGGTGATCAACATAGGCATAGATGTATCTTGCGACAAATTTGTGGAAGAGGTCAAGAAAAACAAGGCAGACATCCTGTGCATGAGCGCCTTGCTGACAACAACCATGACTTATATGCAGGAGGTGATCAACGCTTTGGAAGCAGCCGGTATCCGTCATCAGGTAAAAGTGATGATAGGCGGCGCTCCGGTAAGCCAGGGATTTGCCGATGAAATAGGTGCAGACGGGTATAGCGACAATGCCAATACGGCCGTAGCGGTAGCCAAGGAACTGATGGGGCTTCATAAATAAACGGAATATTCATCTTAATCTGATACATGAATTATGCACGCTAATTATTTAGATACGTTAGATTGGGGCATTCTTATTGCCTACTTTCTGATTCTTATAGGCATCGGTATATGGGCCAGTCTGAAACGCAAAAAAGGCAGCAGCCTTTTTCTCGCCGAGCGTTCCCTGAAGTGGCATCACATCGGTTTCTCCATGTGGGGAACCAATGTGGGCCCCTCCATGCTGATAGCCTCAGCCAGTGCCGGATTCACCACCGGCATCGTTTCGGGCAATTATGCCTGGTATGCGTTTGTTTTCATCTGCTTGCTGGCTTTTGTCTTTGCCCCCCGTTATTTGGGAGCGCGTATCACCACCTTGCCGGAGTTCATGGGGCGGCGTTTCGGACAGTCCACCCGCAACATTCTTGCCTGGTACACCATTGTGACGATCCTTATCTCGTGGCTTGCCCTGACCTTATTCGCCGGAGGTATCCTTATCCGTCAGGTTTTCGATATTCCCATGTGGCAATCGGCATTGATCCTGCTCGTTATCTCCGCATTCTTCACCATGGCCGGAGGGCTGAAAGCGGTAGCCTATACCAATGTATTCCAGATGCTTCTGCTTATTTTCGTATCGGCCACGCTTACTATAGCAGGGCTTTACAAGGTGGGTGGAGTCAGCGCATTGGCCGAAGCGGTTCCGGCCGATTACTGGAACCTGTTCCGCCCGAATGACGATCCTGCCTTCCCGTGGCTGCCCATCATTCTGGGTTATCCCATCATGGGAGTCTGGTTCTGGTGCACAGACCAATCCATGGTACAGCCTGTATTGGCTGCCAAGAATCTGAAAGAAGGCCAAATGGGTGCCAACTTCACCGGCTGGTTGAAGATACTGGATGTTCCTCTCTATATCCTTCCGGGTATCATCTGTCTGGCACTCTACCCGGGCTTGAAGAACCCCGATGAGGCCTACATGACTATGGTCACTAACTTATTTCCTGTAGGCATGGTGGGATTAGTACTGGCCGTATTGACCGCCGCACTGATCAGCACTGTCGGCTCTGCCCTGAATGCGCTGAGTACCGTCTTCACGATGGATATTTATGTCAAGAAATTCAGGCCACTTGCCAGCCAGAAAGAGATCATCCGTACGGGACACGTGGTTACAGTGGCGGGAGCACTGATTTCGGTGATCATCACCATTGCCATAGACAGTATCAAAGGATTGAATCTGTTCAATGTATTCCAATCGGTACTGGGATTTATCGCACCGCCTATGGCGGCTGTTTTCCTGTTCGGCATCTTCTGGAAACGAACTACCACGATGGCTGCCAACATGGCATTGACGCTTGGCACGGCGTTCAGCATGGGAGTGGGTATTCTCTATTTATGGGTATTTCCTGCGGAAAAATATACAGCATGGCCTCACTTCATGATGCTGTCTTTCTACCTGTTCGTTATCATCAGCGCAGGCATGATCTTGGTATCCTTATGGGATAAACATCGACAAGAATGTACATTAAATATGAAGAAAGTCATGGAGAAGCCGGCTAAATCCGTTATCCTTGCATGGGCGTTACTGGCTATTGTCATGGTCGGGCTTTATCTATTCTTCAATGGGCATTAAAAGAAGGAGCAGAAGGCTGAAAAGATTGTATTTTTATATGCCTGCATTTGATATCCCACTTGGGTGGTGAGGCAGTCCCACCCCGGTGAGATTGCAGCTTCACCCCGGTGGAACTGGAGTCTCACCGGGGTGGAATATCAGATGAAAGTGGTTGTTATGTAAGCATTCGGCCTCGTGCGTGTTTTTTTCCCCTCTTTTCCTTCCTACCTTTGT